>Ga0304730_1000428_pt1 | contig 37024 bp, 35 predicted proteins | sample M_130628_MF_Meta_FD_190474 | JGI IMG/M metagenome (GOLD analysis project Ga0304730, IMG submission 190474) | Freshwater microbial communities from Lake Montjoie, Canada to study carbon cycling - M_130628_MF_MetaG (v2) (version 2) | ecosystem: Environmental > Aquatic > Freshwater > Lake | place...
ATTCGAACCCGTGTTACCGCCGTGAAAGGGCGATGTCCTAGGCCCCTAGACGATGGGGACGTTTGAGGCTCGCAAATCGTACCCTTTAACGAGCCACGATCAAAACTCGATTAATTCGCACTTAAATAGCTTCAATAGGCAGGATCTAGACAGCAAAAAGCCGAGAAAAGCTCGCAATTTCTGCGAACTTTTCTCGGCTTTTACTAATTAATTAAAGAAGCGCCCAGCGAACTGTGACGCTAACTGTTACATCTTGCTGCCCAAGGTCTACAACTGTTGACATCGCATCTTGTGCTTTACCAAGTGCAACTTGAACTGGGTAAGAAGCAGGTGCGTAGTTCTCAACGATGTAGGTAACTTTACCTAACTTCACACCTAGTAACTTGGCATAAGAAGCAGCCTTTGATTTTGCATTCTTAACTGCAACTGCCCGAGCTGATTCAGCTGCCTTAGTTGAATCAAGGACAAAAGGAGTCACTCCATTGATCTGTAAGTTATCGCCACCGGCTGCAATTACTGAATCAACTATGTCACCAGCGTTTGCAGCGTTACGAATAACGATTGCAAATGATTGTGATGAGCGGTAACCAATTAACTTAGAACCTGACTCTTGGGTGTAGTTATATTCTGGATAAACAGTGATGCTCTGGGTAGCAATGTCTTTCTTATCAATCTTGGCTGCCATTAATGCCGCACGCACAGCAGCTGAAGTTGAAGAAACTTGTGCTTGTGCTTCTTTGCTGGTGCCGGCAATAACCGTGACAGTTGCATTAATGCGCACTGCATCTGGTACAACCTTGACTGACCCATCAGCCGTGATAGTTATATAACGGCTAGTGGTGCTAGTTGCAGCTGATGCCGCAGGCATTGTTGCCAAGCCAGCCACCAAAGCTAAGGCGAGAGAGAGAACGGCAATATTTCGTTTAGTTGTAAGTTTCATACCTTAATTATGACCCATTTAATTAGCAATGCGTTAGCCAGCACTGCGAATTTGGTGTGAATAAGAGATCACTTAGGTAGGATCAAGCCATGAAAAAAATCGCGGTCACGGGTGGAGCTGGCTTCATTGGCTCAAACCTAGTTGAGCGTCTTTTATCGCATGGCCACGAAGTAACTGTTGTAGATGACCTATCTACTGGCCTTAAGATCAACCTTGATTTAACTAAAGTCACTTTTCACGAACTATCCCTCACTGATCGTGACGGCCTAGCCAAAGCAGTTAAAGGTGTAGATGCAATCGTGCACCTTGGTGCTCGCGGTTCAGTGCCTAGATCAATTAAGAATCCAATAGCAACGCATGATGTAAATGCCACTGGCACTTTAAATGTGCTCGAAGCAGCTCGCGGTAATGGTGCTCATGTGATCTTTAGTTCATCATCTTCAGTTTATGGTCGCAATGGCCAACTACCAAAAGATGAAAGCATGTGGTTAAGCCCTCTAACGCCGTATGCCGCAAGCAAGTTAGCGGCCGAAGGTTACGTGCAGGCATACGGTGCTGCCTATGATGTGCCAGTAACGTTGCTTCGTTTCTTCAATGTCTTCGGGCCAAAGCAACGCCCTGATCACGAGTATGCAGCTGTGCTACCAAAGTGGATCTGGAAAGCAATGAACAACGAAGCCATTGATGTTTATGGTGATGGTAGCCAAACTCGCGACTTCACTTATGTGCGTACAGTTCTAGATGTTGTTGATGATGCACTTAACCGTGGAGTCCGCACTGAAGGAGCCGTAAATCTTGCATACGGAAATCGAATTTCGTTGTTAGAAACTATTAAATTACTCAAAGGTCACTTCCCGAATCTAAAAGTTAATTTCATTGACACTCGCCCTGGCGATGTGAAGGATTCGCAGAACGATCCAGTTCTACTGAAGAAACTTTTTCCAAGCGTGGTGCCAACCGATTTCCCTACCGCACTTAGTGAAACCATAAATTGGTTAAAAGAATTTGGCGAAAGCGTTGCTAATGGCCCTGAGACCGTAGATTAAATACTGCATATATGTGTGGAATTACTGGCGGAATTGGAGCAAATTCACCAAGCAAACAGTTATTAGATGCTCAACTAATATCACTCGCACACCGCGGTCCAGATGACAGTGGCACCTATGTGAACACTGGAATTGGCCTTGGAATGGGCCGCCTAGCTATCGTTGAAATCGCCGCTGGCAAACAACCCGCATCCGATGCCAGTGAGCAAATCACCATGGTTTTTAACGGCGAAATCTATAACTATCGCGAACTGCGCCAAGAGTTAGAACAGAGCGGAATCCACTGCCGCACATCAAGTGAATCTGAAGTCATCATTAATCTCTATCTAAAGTTTGGTTTAAATTTTATCAACAAACTCAACGGAATGTTTGCAATCGCTATCCACGATGCCCGTGATAAATCTCTACATTTAATCCGTGACCGTATGGGCAAGAAGCCTTTATGGATTTCTCAGTTAAACGATGGCACGCTTTTCTTTGCATCCGAGGTCCGTGCCTTAATGTTGGTACGCCCTGATCGCACATTACGCACCGATATGGTCGCTGAAGTTATGCAGTACGGCTACATCAACGCACCACACTCAGCTTTTAATGAGATCTCTCAACTTCCACCAGCCTCTGTTCTCACCTGGCGCGATGGCAAAACCTCCACCACTAAATACTGGGAGCCTGATTTTGATACAAAAGTCCAAATTCCATACCGAGAAGCTCTAGAGATTACTAAGAAGCTAATTGAGGAGGCAGTCTCGCGCCGCCTAGTCTCCGAACGCCCTCTCGGCTCATTTTTAAGCGGGGGGTATGACTCCACAATCGTCACGGCCTACATGGCCAAGTTAATGAGCGAGAAAGTCCAAACTTATTCAATCGGTTTTCATAGCGCCCAGTTCAATGAGGCCCACCACGCTAAGCAAGTAGCAAACTATCTAGGCACCAACCATCACGAAGAAATATTGAGTCCCGATCCTGCATTAGTTATTGAGAAAATTTCTCATGTACTAGATCAACCGTTCGCTGACTCTTCAATAATTCCGACGTATTTACTCGCCAAATTTGCGCGTGAAAACCTCATAGTTGCACTTGGCGGAGATGGTGGAGATGAGGTATTTGGAGGGTATGACCGCTATTTAGCAACTCCTGTCATGCAAAAACTAAATCCATTCTTAGGAATTGCCCGTTCAGGATTAAACTTCACAGGAAAACAATCGTTCGGTAATACTCGAAAGATTAATCGAATTGGCTCGCAGCTCGCCGCAAAACCTTCATTAGCCGCTAGATATAGTTCGATTTTATCTTTGACTCAGCCCCATGAACTATTAACTCTTCTCAACCCAAATTTCCAAACTAAAGCCGCTGAAAATGTATATTTAAATCAATTCAACGCAGGTGCTACTACATCTTTTGATCGAATGATTCGATCTGACTTTGATGCATATCTGCCAGGGGATCTGCTTGTAAAAGTAGATATGGCAACCATGGCAAACAGTCTTGAATTACGATCTCCGATGTTAGATGTTAATGTTGTTGAATGGGGTTTATCGCTACCGCATAAATACAAAATTAGGGGCCTTGAAACCAAGCACATTCTTAAAGATGTAGCCCGTTCATTGGTCCCAGCCAACTTAATCGATCGCCCCAAAATGGGTTTTGGTATTCCACGTGCCGAATGGCTGCGCACCGGAATGAAAGAAATAGTTGTTGACACTCTTACCGATACCACAGCCACCCAGCGAGGCTGGTTTAACACAATAGAAGTTAAGAGGGTAATAGATATTCATTTGGCAGGCGTGGACAAAGACAACCTTCTGTGGCCAATGTTGATGTTAGAGCTATGGGCTAGGACCTGGCTCGACTAGGGATTCTTTTTAGCCAATACTGTTTAGCGTATTTCAGATACGATTGCAGTGGATAAATCAAAGAGTTCAATCAAAGAACGAGAGAGTAATGATAGATAATTCAGAGACAGTTAGAAAAATGGTTGCGGCTGCATTCGCGGCTCGCCACCCCGTGAAAAAGTTTGTACCAGGTGAATCAATGGTGCCAGTAAGCGGAAAAGTTTTTGGAGAAGAAGAGTTAGTTGCTGCCGTACAAGCCAGTTTAGATTTTTGGTTAACCGCGGGACCTTATACCGAGAAGTTTGAGAGTAGATTTGCAAAAATTGTTGGAATGCGCCACGCGTCTATGGTTAACTCCGGTTCGTCAGCAAATTTAATTGCGTTGACTTCATTAACAAGCCCCAAACTGCAGGAACGAGCGTTAAAAAAGGGGGATGAGGTAATAACTGTCGCAGCTGGTTTTCCAACAACAGTTAGTCCAATACTTCAGAACGGATTAATCCCTGTTTATGTTGATGTTGATTTAGAAACATATGTTGCAAATGATATTGCATTAGAATCAGCAATCAGCCCTAAGACAAAAGCAATAATGATGGCTCATACGCTGGGAAATCCAGTTAATCTTGAATTAGTGGAAAAGTTGGCAGAAAAACATGGTCTTTGGTTTATTGAAGATAGTTGCGATGCCCTTGGTGGTACATATAAAGGGAAAGGTCTAGGCAGTTTTGGAGACCTTTCGACCTTCAGTTTCTACCCTGCTCATCACATTACAACAGGAGAAGGAGGCGCAGTTCTTACCAAAAAAACCTTCTTAAAACCCATTGTTGAGTCATTTAGAGATTGGGGTCGAGATTGTTGGTGTTCACCTGGATGTGATAACACATGCTTAAAGCGATTTGACTGGCAACTTGGAGAACTCCCCGAAGGCTACGATCATAAGTACATATACTCTCATTTAGGTTATAACTTGAAATCAGGTGATATTCAAGCGTCAATTGGCTCGGCTCAACTGGATAGACTTCCTGACTTTGTTGAATTAAGAAAGAGAAACTGGAAGTATTTGCACGAAGGACTTAGCGGACTTTCTGAGTACTTGATTCTTCCGAAAGCAACAAATGACAGTGACCCATCTTGGTTCGGATTTGCGGTGACTGTCCGTAAAAATTGCCCGAAATCGCGAAACCAGATTGTCAAATTACTTGATGAACTAAAGATCAAAACTAGATTGCTCTTTGGGGGTAATCTCTTACGTCAACCAGCTTTTGCTGGAACTCCTAGGCGCGTAATAGGGGATCTAAAAAATACCGATATAATTATGCATGACACTTTCTGGCTAGGAGTGTGGCCAGGTTTAACAACTCCAATGCTAGATTACGTAATTGAATCTCTTTACGAGATTCTCGATATTAAAATATAATGGGATTTGCGCTTAGAATCAAAGTAATTTTAGCGCCGCCAGCATTTTTTGGACTTTAAAAGAGTTGAGAGGATGAGTAAAAATTGAAACAAAAAGTTTTGGTTTTGGGTGGGAATGGTTTTATCGGAAATCACTTAATTTCAACCTTGCCTGAGATTTATGAAGTAATTGACTTCGACCGGCAAGCACATTCTTTAGAAGAAACTATTTCAAATAGTTTTCCAGATATTGTCATTAATTGCAGTGCATCTCAAGCAAATGCCAAGTCGGTAGAATCTTTTGAAGCGAACATCGAATTCCAGATGAAATGCATTAAATTACTACTGAAAAATACTATTCAACCTTTTAAATGGATACAAGTCGCTTCCTACTTCGAACTGCAAATTGCCTTGGGAAGAAAAGATAACTATTCACTTGACAAGCAAACATGTCGTTTATTATTGCATAGAATTGAAGAAGAGGGACTTATTGAGCTCACAACAATTTTTCTTCCACATGTTTTTGGAGAAGGTGAAAACATAAATCGAGTAATTCCCTCGATAACTAAAAATTTACAAAATGGTCAGATCACAGAAATTTCACGTGGCGAACAGTTTCTTCCCATCCTTGGCGTCGAAGATTGTTGTTTGGCAATTTCCGCCGCAATTTTTACGGATCAACTCATATGTTCTGCTACACCAATATGGTATGACCGCGTCAATCTCCTGGCTTCAATAATGGAAAATGTAATTTCCAGAGGCGTGGTGCGAGTAAACCCTGAGAAAATGTCTATAGATAATTCGTTTCCAAAGGTAGAATTTCCTCCAAAGGTAAAGAATTGGGTAGCTAAGATGACTTTTGATGATTTTATTTCTCAATTGAGTATTCATATTGCGTAAATCGTAGAAACCAATATTTTAGCAAGAGTACTTTCTAATAATTCGCTTTTTTATTTTGCGAACTCCACTTTCTTTTTAGGCATCAAATATCTATTTCATATATTGCGCTTCCGTTTTCGTGTGACAAATAGATCGAATGTCTATTACTTGCCAGTGTTGATGTTAGAGCTATGGGCTAGGACCTGGCTCGATGAGCAAGGAGTTTCTTATAGAGCCCTTCATGATCCCGTACTAACCGATCTCCCCCAAAGTTGGTAGTTGTGAATTCTCGAGCGGCGGCCCCCATTGTGGCCCTCAACTCACTGTTATTAATTAATTGTTCTAGCGCATTGGCAATTTCATGAACTCCTAAGCTGGTAATAATCCCAGTCTTTCCACTTAAGACAATCTCAGAGACTGAGCCAACATTGGTTGTAACAACCGGTAAGCCCGCCATACCTGCCTGGATCAGACTCAACGGTGTTCCCTCGTTATCACTCGTCAATATGACGATATCGGCTGCAGATAAAACTTTCTCAATATCGCTCTGCCAGCCTAGAATCTTTAAAGGTAAATCTTCACCTCTGACTCTTTCGCGGCACTCATCCAATAACTCACCGTCACCCGCAATAAAAAACCCGATTTCAACTCCACGCTTTTTTATTTCACCGACAACATCTAAGAATCTATCGGGCCGCTTTATCTGTGTCACTCGCCCGATGTAAGCACACTGCAACTGTGAAGATGACAACCCAAAGGACTCCTGTGATTGTTTTTTTGGCGGTAGTTGTCCAATAGTTAAACCCGGGGGCATGACCCCGAATTTTTCTGGCTTACCAATCCCAGCATCTAACAAATCCTGCCTAACCTTTGCACCAACAGCTAATAGCTCATGGGTAAATAAGGCCAATACCTTTTCGGCAATTACCACAAGAGATCGTTTAAAGGGTCCAAAGTAGCCATGTAGTAAATGACCATGATATGTATGTACCCGTGTCGATGGCTGCAGAGAGATAATTGAAGCAATACGGCCTAAGAAACCAGCCTTGGCAGTATGGGTATGTATGACATGCGGTTTGAAAGCACGAATTGCTTTAACTAGTGCAACAAATGCCTTCACATCCCCTCCTAAACTCACGCGCCGGCCAAAATCTTTGATGCGAGTAGCTTTCACATCGTTGGCTACCGTCTCTAAGTAATCCGCTTCATCGACGGCGCAGTAGCCGGTGTATAAAAGATGGTCGAACTCAATTGAATTGAATCCTCGCATTAACTCAGAAACCTGAACAGCAGGTCCTCCGACATTCATTCTGGCAATAATTCGCATAACCCGTATCCGTTCGACATCTGATTTCTCCACCTGTCAATCCTCTCCTATTTTGGACGAATAAAAAAGGACAATCTCAACGACCGTTTATAGTTAATCTCTCGCCATTTAGAAGAGGAAGTGCGAATCCTATAGATAGGCGTAACAGTTCCATTGGTCTTAATTGATACAGGATCCGAGAGTCAGAAGGCACTAGATGATAGGGTGATTTGACTTACTCCAGACTCTCCAGAGGAGGTTCATCATTTCCCAACGCGTTCTTCTCTTGTCACCCGATGGGTTTGTTGGATCTGGGGTGAAGAAAGGATTGGATCCATCATTTTCTCTTTTCACTCTGCGCCGAGAAGACCTTGACTTCCGTGATACAGAGAATCTCACCCACCAGATGCGGGACATTGCCCCCAGTATCGTGATAAATGCTGCAGGTGGTGTTGCTGGAATACAAGGAAATATCGACAACCCAGTGGATTTGCTTATGTCCAATACAGAAGTTTCTACCTCGGTACTTCGAGCCAGTCATGAAGCTAAAGTTCCGAGGTATATTCAGTATGCATCAGCTTGTGTTTATCCTTTGAACGAATCAACCCTCTCGCGACCTGAAGATTTAGGCACCGGTCTAATCGAACCAACTAGTTTGAGTTATGCGACTGCAAAGATTCTTGCCATTGAGGCAGTACGGGCGTATAGAAAACAGTATAAGCATGATTGGATTTCGGTCATTCCGACAAATCTTTATGGTCCGGGCGACTGGGATCATGGTTCTGGCGGTCATGTGATATCGATGCTCATGGAGAAATTCGTTTCCGCGAAAAACAACGGGAGTGACATGGTTACCGTCTGGGGTGATGGGAAATCAAGGAGAAGTTTCTTGCACGTTGATGACTTAGCAAACTCAACTGAATTCATGCTCAGACAGCCTCCGGGGAGCGAAGCAGTCATCAATGTATCAGGTGATCAGGAAATAACCATCAGCGACCTTGCTCTTTTAATTCGTGATGTCACTGAATTTGAAGGCGAAATTATCTTTGATTCCACCAAGCCGAGTGGCGCAAGAAGAAAACAACTAGATGATTCATATTTGAGGGGTAAGGGTTGGCAACCTAGCGTAACTCTAGAAATTGGATTACGGGACTATCTCAAACATTTTTTGACTCGTTCATGAAGCCTGTCTTTACCAAAGTCCTTTCAAAGCCTCGGTAATTGCATCGTAGATGCCTTCGTCAATGTCAGGATAATTTCCAATATACCAACCGAAGTGATGAACATGATCAACGAATGGCAATGTTTCGGGCTTAGGAATATTGTTTAGTTTCTTCAAATATGGTTGCCGGAGTTGGTTACCTCCTCCTGCTAATCCTCTTCTAAACTCAATTCCTGCTTCACGCAGAGCCACTTCGATTTTATCTCGCAGTTCAAAATTAGGTTCTTTTAAGACCAAAGTAAAGGCATAGTTCGAATTGCCCTCGACTTGAAAATCAGTTTGAAACACTGTTTGATCAAGTATAGAAATAAACTTACTAAAGTTTTCTTTTCTCTTCATGACATTTGAATCAAGTCTTTCTAATTGCGCTAAGCCGAGTATTCCATTTAACTCATTTGGTCTCATATTGTGCGCAGGATATGAAAAAATAAAATCTGGATTTAGATCCGGGAATCTTTCCGCAAATTCTTTGCGGGTAGATTCTGAGGATGCTTCTCGAACCATGCCGTGAGAGCGCATCATCCTGATCACTTCATAAAGCTCAAAGTCATTTGTGCTGACCATTCCGCCCTCAATTGTGGTCATATGATGAGCATAGTAAAATGAAAAATTTGAAGCCCAACCAATAGAACCTAATTTTTCACCGTTGTGCGTCGCCCCATGTGATTCACACATGTCCTCGATTAGAGGAATGTTTTTTACGCTTAACTCATGAATCAGTTCATCTGTAAGTCCATCAAACCCGAGCACATGCGTTAGAAATACCGCCTTTGTGTTAGGAGTTATTGCGTTCAGGATGGCAGATGTGCTCATTCCCAAAGTACGAGGGTCCATATCAACAAAAATGGGGGTATGGCCAGCGTGTAGAACGGAAGCAATATCGGAAACCCAAGTTAATCCAGGAACGATTACTTCGCCTTGCCCATGGAGTTGAGCTAGGGCTGCCATTATTAGATCGTTTGCAGAAGCGCCCGAGTTAAGCATTACTGAGTACTTAACGCCTAGCCAATCCGACCAAGACGATTCAAATTCCCTGACTTTTGGCCCATGTGTGAGTTTTGGATCGTCTTGTTTTAAATATTCGATTAACGTATCTAGATCGGTTCGTGAGACATTATTTTTCATTAAAGGCCAAACTATTTCATTCGGCATACTTGTCCCCCCATTCGATTAGAAGTGTAGATATCCCATCATCTCTTGTAAGAGCTTTCCGATACTCGGGAACAATCATTTCAGCTCTATCTAAACGTACGACATTGACTTTTTTACACATTAACCTAAAGGCTTCCGTGAAATCACCCGTGTGTTGAACGCCTGGATTCAAGGGATTTTCAGACCCAACCCCAGTTCTAATGATTACCTTTGGCGCAGGTTTTAGCCTCGAAAGTTCGTCAAGTTTATCTAGGTGGTTAACAAGTTGGTTAACCGCAAGGAGCAAGAAATTCCACCGTGGGAAAATTGAAATTGGGATATAGCCTGCAAGCGCCATTCCATTCGCCATCCCCATCTGAAAATCTTCGTCAACAGGAAGTTCTATTAATTTTTCAGGGTTAATGTTTTCCAAAGTTGTTCGCATGACTGTTCCGGGTACGGCAACTGCTTGCCCAAGAAAAATTGTCTTTTCGTGATCTGCCAAAATTTGCATAGCTTCAGACATAGATTCATGATATCTGCCCATTAAAACTGCACCCTTACCCCAGCACCGGCATGAGGGTATTTACTTTTATATTGAAAAACCAGAACTTTCTCAGATTTTGTTTCATTAAATCGTAGGGTTTCCGAAGCCCAAACTTTTCTTGTATCAGTCAAGACTGAGATGCCATTGTCTTCAACTACGAAAGTAATAGGCAAATCATGTCGCTCTGCATACCGAATAGAGGTTTGCGCAATTCCGGTTTCCGCCGTCATGTCACCAACAAAACACCATACATGATTGCCTGTTTTCTTCAACTTTTCGGCGAGGGCGGTTCCTACTGCAATTGGTACTTGTCCACCAACTATGGCTGATGAAAATATCTTGTGCTCTGGAAATCCAAGCGAGATTGAACGCCCGGCTTTGATCTCACTTAGTAGCGCTTCTGGTGTAACACCTTTTAGCAGACATTGGTAGTGGCTTCTCCAAGAGCAAAAGACCCAATCCTCTGATTTTACATTCTTAAATATTTCTATTAACGGTGCTTCGTTCCCATCTGAAAGATGAACTGGTGCCTTTATACCACCTTGGTTGAACAAGTCAGCTACTTGGGTTTCAAAATCCCTTAAGTCTTGGACTGACCAATTTGTGGGCATGTCTAAAGCATATCTTGCAGAACAATGAAGTGACAAAACGCCACATTAAAGAATTCTCGTGGAACCTTCAAGGGATATGCGGATGGGTACATGAACAGCCGGCGACATTTGACGGATAAAAAAATCACGGTTTTTTGGATCTACCCAAAAAAGACAAAATCCACCACCACCGGCTCCCAAGATTTTCCCGCCTTCCGCACCAGCCTTTAAGGCGCGCTCTAAGAAATCATCGAGCAATGTAGTAACGGATGCAGGATTCATCCGTTTCTTAAGTTCCCAGCTTTCTAATAACATAGGGCCAATAAGCGAAAGATCCGCGTTATTTCGCAAAATATTGTTGCACTCCAGGGCAAGTTCATGAGTTCTATTCATCAGGTCGGCTTTTGATTGTAGATTCTCAAGCAAACTCTTTGATATGTCTGAACTCGATCTCGAGATTCCAGTGAAGAGCAGGACTATTCGATTTTCAATTTCGGCTAGGTAATCAGAAGAAAGGTGAAGAGGTGAGGCTGTCCAGCGATCACCCTTACCAAATTCGATTAAGTTCATTCCACCGATTGCGCAGGCAATCTGATCTTGTGATCCAACCGTTTCGAGCAAGTCTCTTTGTTCCAATTCTATTGCTTGATCTGCAAGGTTCTCTAAAGTAGCGGTTTCACCTCGAAGAGCAAGAAGTGCATGAATTAGTCCGACCGCGAATGCAGAACTTGAACCAACTCCACTTTGGGCAGGTAAATCTCCGTGATGATGTAGTTCGAGGCTGATATTTGGAGTATATTTTCGAAAGCCTTCACGGACCGCTGGATGCATAATTTCGTCTAATTGTTTGGTCATCTCAACTTTGGAATATGCCACACGATATCGATGACTAAAGAAAGGTGGCAGCTCACGGATATTTATGTAACAGAACTTGTCAATCGCAAAAGAAAGAACCGCCCCACCATTGTCGCGGTACCAAGTTGGATGGTCTGTCCCACCTCCAAACAAAGAGACTCGGTAGGGCGTGCGAGTGATAATCATCTATCAAAGGTTCGAGAATGGAAATTGTTCAAACATTTTGAGACCTTTAACTAGCTCTCGTATTCCTTCTGAAAGACTCACTTCAGCTTTAATACCTCGACCCTCAATTTTAACATTTGAAACGATGTAGTTACGCTGATCTGGATCTTTCGCAAGCGGCGCATCAAGAAAAGTAAATTCCGGAATGACTTCCTGGATTGCCTTACATAACTCTTGTTTTGATATGTTGGCTTCACTCAGTCCGAAGTTGAAGATATCTCCAACTACTTTGTCTGGATTCTCCACCGCGAAGGTAAATGCACGGCTAACGTCGCGAACGTGGACATAGTTTCTTTTGAAGTGCCCTTCGAACAGAATTACAAACTTGTCGATCATCGCACGGTGGACAAAGTTATTTACCAGTAGGTCTAAACGCATCCGAGGTGATATTCCGAAAACGGTGGCTAATCGGAAGCTAGTGGCTAACTCCCTCTCCATCAAATGCTTTTCAACCACAACTTTATCTTTTGCATATAACGATAAAGGATTCAAGGGCGAGGTTTCATCACAATAATTGTTTTTGTCCCCACTGCCATAGGCGCTATTAGTTGTGGGCATGATGATTTGTTGGTCTTTACTAAGTTGATCGAAGAGCCAGATCGTTGCATCCTTGTTGATTGAACTTGCGGTTAAGGGATCTTTGGAACATGCAGGCGCTCCGACTATTGCTGCAAGCGGAATTACTACATCAGCATTTGAAACGTACTTCTTCATCAACGAGTAATCTCGAATGTCTCCGTACACTAAATCAAGATTGGAGTTGGAGATTATCCCCGCGAGACTTGGTTGTTTGTACATGAAGTTATCGATTACAGTGACGTAATGCCCTCGACTTAGTAATTCTGGGACGAAGACCGAACCGATATATCCAGCCCCACCGGTAACCAGAATTCTTTTAGTCATTTTGTTCCTCCATATAGTGCTTCTTCAATTAGTTCGGACATAATGTGGTATCCAAGGATGTGGCATTCTTGGATATGTTGAGTGTTCGTCGACGGGATCTCGACCGCCAAATCAGTTTCTGCGGTGATTATTGCGCCCTTTCGGGTCAATGCGATTGTCTTCATACCGAGTCCTTTCGCTGCAACAACTGCTGCAAGACAATTTTTGGAGGAGCCACTTGTCGTGATCGCTATTAGTACGTCGTCTTTTCTTCCGTGTGCCTCAACCTGGCGGGCAAAGACATTCTCGAAGCCAAAATCGTTTGAAAAGGCGGTTATGATTGAAGTGTCAACAGTCAGAGCGATTGCCGATAACGCCGGTCGCTTGAGGTCACGAGAAAAAGCGCTCACTAGTTCAGCAGCGAAATGCTGAGAATCTGCAGCGCTACCGCCATTTCCACAAATTAGAACCTTAGCGCCATTTCGGAATGCCAAAGTTAGCATTTCAGACGCTTCTGCCAAGGACGAGATACATTCCGATTCAAATTTGGGAAGTAAGTCAGATAACTCTAAGATTCTTTTTCGAGCTATTTCCATTGAGTTCAAGTTAGCTCCTCTTCATTTCGGATAATATCCATTCAGCGGCCTCAAGGACACTCTTTGCAAAGTGGTCTGCGTCGCACCCATAAGCAATTTCATCACGGATGAGAACAGATTCACATCCTATGGCATGTCCAAATCCTACATCCGAAGGCTGATCACCGATCATGTAGCTCAAATCCGGAGCTAGATTGTGTTCCTCGATCGCAAGTTTGCCAAGCCCAGGGGCAGGCTTTCGACAATCACAGAGGTCTTCCGGGGTGTGGGGACAAAAATAAACGAATTGAAATTCAATGTTATGTTCACCAAGGAGTGATAAAACTTTATTATTGACCGCTATTACCTCTTCACTTGAGGCTATACCTCTTCCAACCACTGATTGATTTGTAATCATCCCAAATGAAAAACCCTGCTCTTTCAGTAGCAGCAGGCCCTTCACTACCCCTTCGGCGATTTCAACTTTGCTTGGGTCAATTAAATAGTGTTCAAACTTAATTAGTGTGCCGTCACGATCAAAAAGAACATAAGGGTAGGTCATCTAGTCAATCATTTCGTGACGACAAACTTTGATTCATTTTCTTGGTAAATATCTACCAAGTAGTCACGACTGGCTTTGGTCAGAGGCCCGCGTTTTGCTGTTGCAACGGCTGAATCGATGTGCTCCGCTTTCATAAAACCAGGAATAACTAAATCCACGAAATCAGCACTTAGAACGAAAATTAATGCCAAATCTTCAAGCGAAAGCATATTGGCCTGTGCGATCTTCGCCCAGATTTCTCGAGATGCATGCCAAATGTCAAACTGTTGTTGCGACCAATTCTTTAAGTGAACTAGCGGTGATGTTGGCGGTGATTTTTCTGGAGGCTTGCTTGTCAAAAATCCAAAATTGTAAGGTGTTCTGGCAATCTTGAATAAGTCTGCAGTATTTGCCTCCTTTTTGCTTAAGAATCCAGCGCGTTGGTCCATGAGACTGAAGTTAAACTCTATTGCCCGAATGAATTTCAAGTCATTTATAAGTGAGTAATTTGCTGGCGACTTGAGGGAGACTCCGAAACTGCTAATAATTCCATTTTCAATCTCCGAACCAAGTCCATATTGATTAGCTTTTCCACTAGCAATCTCTTCTGGTGTTGGAGAGTGTAAAAGAAAATAATCAACGTAGTCAGTGCGAAGGCGTGAGAGTGATGCAACTAGAGAGTGATTGAGCGCAACTTCAGAAAAATCCCTTAGCTCTTCAGATCCTGATTCGTATAGGCCACCCTTTGTTATCAATCTGTATGTTTCCCGAGGAACGTCTCCGAGTGCATCTCCTAGTAGACCTTCACTGCGACCATCTCCATAAAGTGGAGATGTGTCGAAAGTGCGAATCCCGCGTGCATATGCGTAAGAAATAAGTTGACTAGCATGATCTTTACTTACCGATCCGTAGGCATTCCCGCCAAGTCCCCAAGTTCCAAAACCTAGTTTGGACAGACTTTCTCGATGAAGATCAGACTCAAAAGTCAGTCGCACTTTATGACCATCTCATAGTTTTCCTTGAACCAGTCTGTCGTTAATCTAATTGCAGATGCAGTATCTGTGAATGAGAAATTCGCCAGTTGTCTGAAAAGTGAATTATCTGTTAACTGATTGTACGAAGAAGCGTTAGACCCCGAAGGTTCGGAGAAAGTCAATCTTTCAGGGTCGATTTGCAGGCAATTGCAGACGATTTCTGCATATTCCCGAACACTCATTCCTTGGCTATTTCCGATATTGATTAACTCAGGCATTTCACTTTCATTCGCTAACCAAAAGAGAGCCCTCGCCAAGTCATGCGAAAATGTATATTCGCGAACTGGTGTTCCGTCGCCATGCACTAAGTAGGGTTCCTGAGGATCGCCAAAACTGTTTTGCTCATAAAAGCGTCGTATTAGCCCAGCTAACATGACAGATTCACCTTTTCTGAAATTCATTTTAGGGCCGACAATTCCGTTAACTATGGCGACTGATACCTGCATGCCATATTGCTCTCGGTAGGAACGTGCCAAAGGATCCATCATGCGCTTAGCGAATGCGTAGGGATAATCCGTAGAACTTGGCGGGCCTGCATGCAAATCCATCTCGCGTGCCGGAGATAGCCTTTGTGCTGGATATGCGGAAGTTGATGAGACAAGAATTGTCTTTTCAACATTGTTGGTCGCTGCCGCCTGCAATAAATTCATGGACATATTCATGTTATTTTCAAACATGTCGACTGGAATCAACTTATTAAGGTTGGCACCGCCAGATTTGGCGGCTAAATGAAATACGAAATCCGGTTTATTTAATTGAAAGTACTGATTAACCGCGCTTTTATCCGTTAATTCCAAATCCTTAGAACCAGTAAAAAGGAACTCATGCTCTGTCTGTTCAGAAACCGAGAGACTTTTGACTGCGTGTCCAAGAGGACCATTTACCCCAGTAACTAGAATTTTCAAGAAATGAACCCCATAGTTTCGCCTGGTGAGAACAAAATGATGATGTCGTTATAAACTCAATTATAACGCAAATATTTGCCAATAAACCTACAAAATACGCGTCGTGCCTTCCAAACTGATCTGTACTGAAACGTGGATGGACGAGGACATTCTTTTTATGAAATCTTCCTTTAAATTTGGATTGACCCAGAAAAGGAAGAATCCACCACCTCCGTTTCCGAGCGCTTTTCCTCCTTCAGCGCCGTTTTCGATCCCTGTTTGGATAAATTCCTCGACCGATGCCGTTATGGTCGAGGGGTGGAGGATCTTCTTAATTTTCCAACTCTCGTTCAACATTTCTCCAACAATATTAAGACTGCCCTCCTGTGATAAAAGTGCATAAAATTCTAAAGCCAATTCCTCGGTTCGTTGCATTAGTGAGGACATTTTGTCTGGGTTAGGAGAAAAGAAATTTGAAAACACTGGGCTGATTCTCTTGATACCAGAAAAGATCAAAACAAGTCGACCTTCAAAATCTTTGCGATACGAGGGAGAAAGATTTATTGGTTCTAGCGACCAATGATTTCCCACACCGAACTTGAGTAGATTGATTCCGCCGAAAGATGAAGTAATTTGATCTTGAGAGCCAACGGTTTCTGCCAAGTTGTCACGTTCAAAAACAATTGCTTCTTCTGCCAATTCTCGCGGATTCGTGGGAATCCCTTGCAACGCCTTTAGCGCGTGAATCATTCCAACTGTAAATGCTGAACTCGAACCAATACCACTTTTTGCCGGTAATTCACCAAGATGGAGAAGTTCTAAGGCAAGGTCATTTGCATATTCTCTAAAACCTTCGCGGATAGCAGGATGTTCAATATCAGCTGTACTGTTTGCCAACTCGATTTTCGAGTATGACAATCTAAATCGGTTGTGAAAGAATGGCGGAAGTTCCCTGAGCGTAACGTAGGAATATTTATTAATTGCCAAGGAAACCACGGCGCCAGAATTCTCTAAGTACCAATATGGCAAACCCGTTTCATCGCCAAATATAGAAATCCGGTAAGGCGTTCTGGTGATAATCAATTCCACAACCTATGTTAGCGTTACAGATATGAAAAATGCTCGACATGCGAAGTTAAAAGATGTCCCATTCGTGGTGAGGACTACTGGTGGGGCTGCGACCCAGAGTATGGGACTTCTCGCTGCCATTTACATATCCAAGAAGATTGGGCGTCCATTTCAAATCCGACACTACCCATTAAGCACCGGGGGATATTACCCTCTTGGAATTGGCCCCCTGCTCGAGGATAATGAGTTATATCGCGAGAGTTCAGACAACTCTAGGGTAGAAGATTTTTCAGGCTTGACCGTGGGGGAGTTATTGGAGCCCCTCAATGTCAAGCATAATTATTCGGGGTACGACAGAATCGTTGTTGCGCTAACCCGACTTGGGATAGATAAATATGTGAATCATTTTCGGATGATCTGGCATATTGATGGCTCATTTAAACGACTTAGACGAACTCCCTACCGTGTGAAAGTGGTTTCGCCGAAATCTAAAGGGTACTTTCCTTTTAGCGATAAGGATGTCATTGAGGATTTAAGAGTGCGTTTTCAGAAGGCAAAACTCCCTTCAATCTTTGGAGACAATCGTAAGAGTGACTCAATGTCAGATCCCGATGTTGTGATCCATGTTCGCCTAGGGGATAAGCGAAGAGCGTTTGCAAGGCCTGATTTAGGCGGTGCCGTTAATGGCATTGTTGACCCCATTTCGTATCTAGATATTCTTAAACAAGAGGGTTTCTTATCGAGCGAAAATATCTATGTGGTCTCCGACGATCCGGTGGAGGCAAAGAGATTGCTGTCTGAAGCTGGAATTAAAGCTAAATTTAACAATATTCAAGGCGATCTTTGGGAGGACTTGGCGCTTATGTCCCGCTCGAAGGTGGTGCTTTGCCCATGGAGTACCGTTCCCCAACTTTCTGCTGTCTGCCTATCCGGAACCAATACCCGTTTCTATTATCCCTCAACCGCTGGAGATGGAATACCGCCTGGTTGGCAATGGAGACAAGCGAACGTCAATTTTTATGATGCCATCTATTTGCCCCAAGACCACAGACTTTATGTGACCCCTTATGAATCTATTGCGGCTTCGCACAAGATCTACGAAGTGAAGAAAGTATGAAAAAAGTAAGTTTAGGGGGGACCTCTCTTCCTACTGGCTCATACCAGCCGAATTGGTCAATACTTATCACACTCCTGGAATCAAGTGGATTCGAAATTTCCACAGACCCTAACGGGATGTATTACCTTGGGCTAGATCATGAGGAAACTATGTACCGTCGATACATTGAGCAAGGCGGAAAGCCAGAGTTAGCAATCCTAGTAAGACAGGAAACAGATTCTGTCTACCCTGGTCAGTATCGTAAAAGAATTGAGAAGAAATACGGACTGGTGCTGACATTAGGTGGGGTTAAATCTCTTCGGACCCATGATTTCTTCCTGGGTCACGCATATATTTTTAGCCCAAAACCAACCTATCCAAGAACAGACGATTTGAAATTCGTAAATATCTTAAACGTAAGGAAAAATGACAAGATTTATGATGTTTCCAATTGGAAAAAGCGTTCAATTAGCTTTTCTTTCGTAGGTGCTAACAAAGTTGGCTTGAGCTCGAACAACAATTATGCAATTCGTCGGAAGCTGGTTGATGAGTATGCCTCTTTGGGATTAGAAGTATACGGTCCACTGTGGAACGATGGCTTTAAACGGCGTTTGATTAATAGAGTATCGATGATGTTGTGGGGACTGAAAACTCATCAAAGACCACCTCTTTGGTCTATCTATTCTGATATTTTTCGAAAATATAAAAATGCAAAGGGTGAAGTTGCCGATAAGCATTCAATTTTATTGAGCAGCAAATTCTCTTTGGTTGTCGAGAATTCCGATCTTATGATTACGGAGAAATTGTTTGACGCAATACTTTCTGGATCGATACCTGTCTATTACGGGCCAGATTTATCTCAATTTGGTCTGCCCGCGGATTTGGCAATCGAGATTAAAAAAATTCACGTTCCAATTGGAGAATATCTTACCTCGTTCACAGATGAGGAGATAGAAAGGCGGCTAGGCGTCATTGAAGATTTCTTGGGGAGTTCGCATTTTCACGATACATGGCTTGCAGAATCCGTTTTTCTCAAGGCGCATAACGCCATAAAAAACTTCATAGATGAGCCTTAATTCTTTTTATCGTTAATCTCCACCCACCAATCGGGGATTTCTACTCGCATTTGGAAGTCCTTTAATCCCGCGGAACTAAGAACTGCACTGACTACTCCATCGTGTTCTCGCTGAAAGCCGTTGTAGAAATCATGGCCCCCAATGACGCCTCGTGAAGACAACTTCGGGAAAAAGTTATTGATATCTTGGCTTACGAAATCCTCAGCATGATTGCCATCTATGTAGACGAAATCCAACTCTTCGGTTATCAAACTTGCCGCATCTGAGGACATTTTCCCCACCCATTCAATTCGATCTGAATATTCCGAAAGCAATTTCTCCGCGCTTGCTCTAAACTTATTTAATCCAGATCCATCAGCACCGTAGTGTTGCCTTCCTTCAGTGTAGGTCTCATAAATATCATAAGGATCGATTAAGTAAAGCTTCTTGATTGAGAGAGTTTTCAGGAGGGAGAGCGCATGCTCCCCCCCAGCCACGCCTATTTCTGCACCCACTAAGTCCTTGCATGTTCTGAGGGTCGAAAGTCTCTCAAAGGGTCTAGGAAAAATTCGATGCTTCAAGTCACTCATTACGTTGATGATTTCTTCTTCATTTAGAGGTTCCTTGAAATACGTGAAATTCTCTGCGGCAGAAAGGATCTGTACTTCATTGGAGTCGTTCTTATTCTCAAGGGTCATGGGCGAATTCTCCAAGTTCTATCAGGCTATTGCAAACGTTAGAGGCATAACCAGGCGGCGGTGGATCAAATTATTTGCTCGTGGCCGAATGATACTATGCCTCGTGTTGCCATTTTCTATCATCATTTCTACTCGAAATCGCCCATTCCTTTTAGGCAGAATAATCGAATCGATAATTCAGAATTCGAATGCACTCCCACACCTTGTTCAGTTTATTGTCATCGACTCTTCTAAATCATCGGAGAGCGAAGAAGTCGTTACGGTTAGTGGTAAGAAGATTCCAATCCAGTTTATAAAGGCCGATCTCTCCGCTACCCTTCCAGAGAAGCGGAATACCGCAATTGCACATCTAACTGGAAACACGGAAGTCGTTTTCTTTTTAGATGATGATGTAGAGATTGCTTCTAGTTTTCTTGAAAAAACTCTTATGTGTTTTGAGAATCCCAATGTAGTGGGAGTTGGTGGAAGAGATATTAATAAGAGCTTGACGACTCCAAAGCGTTGGCAGATCTTCTTTAAACTGACTTCGATTCAACAAGGCGTGATCTTGGCAAGTGGCCAGAATGTCGAATATGTAAATAGCAATGAGGATATGGAAGTCGAATGGATCTCTGGATGCGTGATGTCATTTAGAGCGTCGCTCTTGGATCAGATAAGGTTTGATGAAAATCGTCACTTCGATGGGGAAGATGTCGATTTCACATTCCGTGCGTCCAAGTTCGGGAAACTGGTGTGCTCACCAAGCGCGAAATATCAACATTCTAGTTCTCTCAGCAACATACCTAACAAGAATCACAGGATTCGAGATTTGATCGCGCACAGATGCCTGTTGGTCCTAAATACTGGTGGAAAAGTTCGCTTTTGGCCAACATATATTTCGCTTTTAGTTTTAGGTCTAGCAATGTCCATAAAAGGCCTGTCCAAACGCGATGCGTCACTCACATCTCTGGGACTAAGACACTTAGTGTTAGGGATCACTTCGCCCATCTATCTGCTCTATTTTTTGATAAAGAAGCGAAATATTAAATAAGTGGATAATTATGGTTTTCGAGCAATAATTTTTAAACTGTCTCCAATCTTAAAAAACCTTAATAAACTGTTGATTAGCTTGAAAGTGAAACTCAACAGAACATTTCGGTCCGCGAGGGATATGAGTGATCGTGCGGTTTCAGTTCTCTTAGTGCCATCATAGCTAAAGTCAGAACCTGAAGATGTTGATCTTTTTCTCAGAGTTTCAATTAGATCATGCGGATTGAAACCGGAAGTAGATATTGATATTTGAGTAAATCCAATTTCTTGCAGTAGGACCCGTACTCCTTCTGTACTAAAAAGGGTGATGTGCTCAGGCGGATTAAATACAGACCAACTTCCCCGCAAGAGCCTTCTGTTAAAACTTCTGGCATTAGGAGTAGTCATATACAGGATGCCACCTTCATTGAGTCTGTTGTGAGCTATTTGCATAACCGCTCGAGGTTGAACAAGATGCTCGAGAGTTTCAATAACCAAAAAAATGTCTACCCTTGGTGATTTTTTGGAGTGGAGCTGATCTGCATTTTCAATAGTTGCACCAAGGCTTATGCCCTTTTCAACCAAACCATCTGAGTACTCATACCCATAACATTTTAATCCAAGGCGAGATGCTTCCTGTAAAAAAATTCCACTCCCATAGCCAAAGTCGTACATACTTTTTGCACTGTTTATCAAGCTCAAATCGAGAATCTTCTGAGACACTAGTGCTCGAATTTTAGGGCTGAATTCTTCCACTTCGTCTGTAACGTAAGAAGAATAGTAATCTCCTATTTCACTTTCGGAATACACGAACTTTGTACTTAGGGATTTGCACTTAATACACTCCGAATACAAATTAAAATTTCGAATTACCCTAAGTTTTCCATTACAGATTGGGCAGTTGCGTCTATCTGAAGTCATGCGTCGACTCTCCCTAACATTTTCTTAATTGCCTCAGATAGCAGGGAAACATCATGGTCGATTGAAAGATTCAAGAGGGCGAATTTCCGCCCTATGTCGCGGAAGAATTGCGTTTTAAGCATTCGTGCTTGAACCCAACTTTGTAAGTCAACTAAATCTTCATCGTCGGTCCCCTCTAAGACGAAACCAATTTCTTTTGGAAAACGGTCGGCATCTCCAGTAAATTTTGAATAAATAACCGACATTCCGCTAAAAAGGTACTCCCTCGTCTTCAAGGGCTTTACGTGTTTCATGCTAAAACTTTCTAGTCTGAGGGAAAACCCAATATCGGCGGCAGCCAGGAGTCGCGGTGTTTGATCGTGCTCTGCATTTCGAACTATGTAAGTCTGAGAATCAATATCGTACATTTCGACTAATCTCTTCACGGGTTCGATGTCGTTGGGTGGCACCAATATCAACAACTTCTTCTCATGACCTAACGTTTGGATTTTGTTGAATACGAGAAGCATTTTTTCAAATTGATACTGAGGACCAAATGAACCCAAGTATACGAATACCGCATCCATGGCCGAAAGCCCGAGTTCTTTTCTGGTTTTCGCCTTCTCTCTGAAGTTTACCTCGCCGTAGTTTAAAGGATTGCTCCCATTGTTCAACTCAACGTATGGCCGGTTCCGGGCTAGCGGCATTCTTTTTTGGAGAATCGCCTTCGTCGCCTCGCTCCTGGTCAGGACAAGATCAGCTCGCCATAAAAGGATTGCTTCCATTATTCGCGCAGGCACATAGAGGATTGAGTTTTTTAAACTACTTCGGAATTCAATTGCCTCATCGGCGGAGAGACCATCAGAGTCGTAGACGAAGCCAGATACTCGTTTGGTTAACAGGCCCAAAACCAGGCAAGTCCAGAAAATGTTGATTCCCCTGCCAATTACCAGGCGCTGATGACCCACCACATCAGCGAATGAAAATCGAACCAAGCGCTTTAGCGACAAGATCTTCGTGTAATTAAACATGCCGATTGGTGCATTTACGAGGGTAAAATGTTGGGATACGTTTGTGATGGAAATTGCGTCATTGGCATTCTTCTCGGTTACCCTAATAAATAAAACCGAATCTTTATGTTTTGCGAGGCCTTGTATTAAAGGGATGAAGTAAGACTCAGCGTATGTCGATTTTGACGCCTCATACATTATGTAAATAATCTTGAGGGGTTTCATTTAACGACATTGCTTCCAAGAGAATCAAGCAACTCCAAATATTTAGACGTTTTAGCAAAAGATAAATCAATCATACTTACGCTTTCTGTCATGACTTTGTATTCGATTTTTTTGATTCTAAGCGCATGCGACAATGCTTCAACGTACGAATTCACTTCATGAGTCTTGGAAACGAAGCCGTGAACTCCATTAACTATTATTTCGGGCACGATTCCCACATTCGTTGAAATAACGGGTTTATTTCTGCAGATAGCTTCAAGAACGCTGAAACCCATACCTTCAGAAAGTGAACTTTGAATTAAGAAGTGACAGTTGTCTATGAATACATTTGGATTGTTAGTCGCGTGATGTATCACCGTTTTACCTTCAAGCCCAAAGTCTTTTATAGAAGTTTTCAGATAGTCGTGTTCTTCAGGAGTTCTCGATCCTACGATTGTGAGTCGAAAATTCTCTTGACCATCTAACAAGACTTTGGAAAGTGAAGAAAACAGAAGGATGAAATCTTTTTCTGGATGTATGCGCCCGAGATAGAGCAACTCAACTTCCCGACTTAATGGAAGGTTCTTATATTCACCTTTAACTAGATTTAGGGGGGCATAGGAAACAAGGCATTTTTGCGGAGAAACAAGTCCCTGTTGTAGTAAATTGTCTCGAGCAAGCTTTGATACGGCGAAGTTATAATTGGCCATTTTGTATGCGAAGCGAATAAAAATTCGTTGCTTTCTGCTGTTTATCCTCACTCCAATTTCCTCAGTTACTACAAGATGGATATCAGCAAATTTACTTGCAATCCCACCAAAGAGATTAGCCTCTGAACCGGTAGTGATCAGCATTGAGAGCGAATAGCGACGTAGGAAGCGTGTGATTCTAAACAACGAAATCAAAGGTTGGTCCCAAATGGTCAGATCTAGACAGACAACTTGGAATCCGAGCTCTAAAATGCGTTTCTCGGCAATCCCACCTTTTGTGAGACTGCAGAACAGAATTTTGCTTTTAAGGCCGCGCAAGGCATATTCAGTTGCCAAATTCACCATTTGAGTCTCGCACCCACCGAAATCTAAACCGTACGACATGTGAATTCGAAATATGGAAGATGAAGAATCCCTTTCTTGTGGGCGAAGTACTCTCATATCAGTTAACTCCCTTGTGGCCCGAGATGTTGCTTGAGACAGATTGTAATAGGTGAAACGGTAGTTCTATAGCTCGTTAACTCTAGAAGCCATAAGGTTTTCAAGGGCGCTACTCCACTTATTCATCAGAATTCGGTGCGTGTGATGTTCGGAAATATAGGTCATACCCAATCTTTTCAATTCTTCTCGCTCCTCACTTGATTGGGTGAAAATCGTAAGCGCATCAACCCAATTTCCATTTTTGATGCATGCACGTTCTTGTTTAGATTCTAAAGCGAGCCTCGAATATGAAGGTGTATTGGAAAAGATGACTGGAAGCTTGAGATGCCACATTGAGAGCAATTTATTCTCTGGCTTTAAAGCTGCAAATTTGTCATGCGTATCAATCGGAATAAGGCCCAGTTTGCTGTTGTCGGCGATGTAGATCAGATTCTTTATTGACCAAGGAATTACCTGAATTGCCTTCTTCGATAATGGAAACCATTTCTCAACAAGGTGTCGAGTGTTTACTCTTCCAATGTAGCCACCCCACCTCGGAAATTGTTCATGTGTAAGAAGATACATACCCCAACCACTTTCAAATAAGAACTTGTCTAAGTCTGCGGCAATCGGCTGAAAATGCTTTAGCGTAAATCCGAATCCTTCCCAAAAAAGATTATTTGATGAGGGTAGAAGTGGAAGATCATTCGGGTTTTCTTTTCTGGTGGATGTTATCGAGTCCAATTCTGAATGGTCGTCCAAAATTACAAAGACATTCCTATTAAACTTAAGAACTACGTCCCCTTGTTCTTTGGAGGCGACTATTACTCCATCACTCTTTCGACAAGCGCTGCGAACATGATTGGTATAGGTGACCCACTTCAAACTGCTTGTTCCTCGGATTGATCGGACGACATTTCTGACGATATCCCTAAACAATGGCGGATTTTCACCTAGGTAACCGTCTACTAAATCAAGAATCACCGGTTGCTTAGCGCGCTTAATCCAATAGCCGAAGTTGGCAGCATTTGAAAGAACCAAAAGATCACTATCCAGTGGATCACTCACATTTAGATTGACTTTTTTTTCAATGGCCCATGCAGCAAGCCTTCGACGATCTCCAGGGTGTTGTAAATCCTGTGAATAAGGGACATAGCCAACTTTTATATTGTTTTGCATCGCCCCCTCGTTAACGCGCTATCCGGAGCAGATACCGCCCATATTCATTAGGGCCAAAGTTCTTTCCGAGTACGATCAATTGATCAGTGGAGATCCATCCCTTGCGCCACGCTACTTCTTCGATACAGCCCACCTTGAATCCTTGCCGCTCTTCAATCACTCGAATGTAATTTGATGCATCATTCAAACTAGCTACCGTTCCGCAGTCCAACCAAGCGGTCCCTCGAGGTAACACTTCCAGATTCAATTTGTCCTCCATGCGATACATATCTAATACGGAGGTAATTTCCAATTCCCCCCTATTACTCTTTTGCACTTTTCCGGCTTTCGCACTTACGGTATTGTCAAAAAAGTACAAGCCTGGAATTACCAGGGACGATTTGGGAGTTTCTGGCTTCTCTTCAATAGAGATCACTTTTCCCTGCGCATCTATTTCAGCAACACCATATCTCTGAGGGTCAGCGACTTCATAACCGAAAATCAAAGCACCTACTGGGTTTGTGCTTTTGGAGAGATTGCTACCCAATCCGCTTCCGTGGAAAATGTTGTCGCCAAGAATCAGAGCGACAGAATCTTCGCCTATAAATTTTTCGCCGATGATAAATGCCTGGGCCAATCCTTCCGGCTTTTCCTGGCTTTCATAATACAAATTGATACCGAGCGAGCGCCCATCCCCTAGAAGAGTCTTAAAGGATTTTTGATCTTCAACTGTGGTGATAACTAGAATTTCACGGATACCTGCAAGCATTAATGTAGAAAGCGGATAATAAATTAAGGGTTTATCGAAAATAGGAATGAGTTGCTTGCTGAGGCCAATCGTGCTGGGCCATAATCGTGAGCCTGTTCCACCGGCTAGAATTACTCCTTTCATTTGATAAATGGTACTTCACATGTAGGTTTGGTCAATCACATAAGATGAAGGGTCGTGGGCATGAGGATTCTAGTCACTGGGGGAGCTGGGTTTATTGGCTCCAACTTTGTAAGGCGGATCGTTGATGGCGCTCTTTCTGGAATTAGTTCAATTACTGTTTTAGACAAATTAACTTATGCCGGCACTTTGACGAATCTTAAGGGACTTCCTCAAGATAGCTTTGAGTTCATTGAGGGAGATATTTGTGATCAGGACTTGACCCTGAAACTTGCCAAAAGTCATGATGCAATCGTCAATTTTGCAGCTGAATCTCACGTTGATCGCTCAATTTCAGGTTCAAGAGATTTTATTAATACTAATGTTCTTGGAACGCAAACATTGCTGGATGCTGTTCGACATGGATCTGTTACTACTTTTGTGCAGGTATCGACAGATGAAGTTTACGGCTCAATAGCTGAAGGTTCCTGGCCTGAGACCGACCCTTTATTGCCGAACTCACCTTATGCTGCTTCTAAAGCTTCTGCAGATTTAGTAAGTCGATCCTACTTTCGTACGTATGGGTTGGATGTGAGAGTTACGAGGTGTAGCAACAACTACGGACCCCGTCAATTTCCAGAAAAGGTCATTCCCCTATTTGTCACAAATTTGATTGACGGCTTGAAGGTCCCAATTTATGGGAGTGGGTCAAATGTTCGTGATTGGCTCCATGTGGATGATCATTGTCGAGGAATCCAGGCAGTTTTGATTAATGGAAAAGCGGGGGAGATTTACAATATTGGAGGAGGGACCGAACTAACCAACGCGGAATTGACACGTAAAATTCTTGATATCATGGGCGAAGACGAATCTAGAATTGAATATGTAGAGGATCGTCTAGGTCATGATTTGCGTTATTCTGTCGATATCACAAAGATTTCACGAGAGCTTGGATATAAACCTTTGGTTAATCTGGAAATTGGATTGCGCGAGACTGTTGAGTGGTATCAAGAAAATGAGCAGTGGTGGCGGCCTTTAAAGAACCGATGAAATGGCTCATTCTTGGCGGATCGGGCCAACTTGGTCGTGCGATGCAAGCGGAGCTGTGCAACTCAGAGATTGAATGTATCTCCCTTGACCGAGGGCAGCTAGACATAACAAATAGAAATGAAATCAGACGTATATTTGGAATCGAAAAACCCGACATTGTTCTAAACGCAGCCGCATGGACCAATGTTGATGAGGCTGAAGTTGCCGAAGAAAGGGCGAGTTTGGTCAACGCATTTGGAGCAGGATTAGTTGCTCAGGAATGCTCCTTAGTTAGTTCGAAGTTAATTCACATCTCTACCGATTTTGTCTTTTCGGGAGTGTCAGAAGTTCCTTGGAATGAAGAATCAAAATTAGAGCCCATTTCGGCATACGGGCGGACAAAAGCCGAGGGAGAAAGGCAAGTTCGAGAGTTTTTGCCAGATAGCTCTTTCATCGTGCGCACAGCATGGCTCTACAGCCCGTGGGGCAAGAACTTCGCCAAGACAATGCTTCGACTTGCATTGCAAGAGACTCGCAGGGTCGAAGTTGTAGCCAATCAGATTGGTCAACCGACTTCTGCAGTTGACCTCGCGGCTCAAATTCGGTTAATGATTAATCACAATGTTGATCCTGGCGTTTATCACGGGACTAGTAGCGGATCAGCTTCCTGGTTTGATTTTGCTCAGTATATTTTTGAATTGTCAGGTACGGATCCAGCGCGAGTTATCCCAGTGGATTCTTCTCAGTACCCCCAACAAGCAAGCAGACCTGCCTTTTCAGTTCTCGGCCATCAACACTGGTTAGATCAAGGCCTGGCACCGATGAGGAGTTGGCAAAAGGCAATTGATGACGTGTTGCCAGAAATCATTAGCGCTCTAAATCTGAGAGAGTAGCCTCATGGAAATTGAGAAATTGGAGATCGAAGGTGTATGGCTTGGGCATTCGCCAATTCACTCTGATGAAAGAGGATACTTTCGCGAATGGTTTAGGTCTAGTGACATCGAATCCTCAATGGGACGTAAATTGCAAATTTTACAGTCAAATATTTCCATGTCTAATCGCGGAGTATTGCGAGGAATCCATTACAGTTTGGCGCCCCAAGGACAGGCGAAATGGATTACGTGCATTGCAGGATCCATTTGGGATGTTGCGGTCGATTTACGTGCGACATCCCCCACGTTTGGAAAATGGATTGGCGTGACATTGACCGCTGAGAGAGGTAACGCCCTTTTTATTTCCGAAGGACTCGGTCATGGATTTATATCGCTAGAGGACAATTCGGTAGTTTCGTATTTAATGACTTCGCCTTATTCACCTTCGGAAGAATTTGAGATAAACCCGCTTGACCAAGAGTTAGGAATTGATTGGCCTTTGAGCGAACGACTTATGTCACAAAAAGACGAGAGCGCTCCAACTTTAAGATCGCGGCTCGCTGAAGGAAATCTTCCAAAAGTAACCTAAGAGAGTAGGTGTTAGCGGAGTTGGAGATAATTTACGCTCTGAATTGACTAGGGTTGGTGCAGTGTATTTGGAGTTGTTCAGATAATGGAAGGTAAGTGATGTCTACTCGAGATCGATGGCGCAGCAGCACGATTGGCCGATCGGCGCGCGTCTTATCTCAAAGTGATCAGCGTAAGATCTTTGCTGTTGCCGTGATCCAGGTTTGCTTGGGTGCCCTAGACCTTCTAGGTGTGCTGGCAATTGGTCTCCTTGGGGCTCTGTCAGTCACGGGACTTCAGTCTCAACAACCAGGCAATCGCGTGAATTCAGTTTTGAATTTTTTGCATTTGGGTGGAGCATCCTTCCAGATACAGGCGGCTGTACTCGGAGCGAGTGCCGTAATCTTTTTGGTGGGACGAACCATTCTTTCGATTTTCTTTACTCGCCGCATCCTCTTTTTCCTGAGCAGAAGAGGAGCGTTGATTTCCGCTAACTTAGTCTCTCGTCTTTTGTCTCAACCGCTAACAAAGATTCAAGACAGGACAACACAGGAGACTTTATTCTCTGTAACTCGAGGCGTTGAGTTTATTACCCTACAAGTGTTGGGAATAGCTGTTGTTCTAGTTTCGGATGTTTCGCTGCTACTTATAATGGGAACTGGACTATTGATTGTAGATCCAACCACCGCCGCAGGAACATTTTTAATTTTTTCAGCGATTGGCTATTCGCTTTACCGCCTAATGCACGTACGCGCTGTAACTTTAGGGGTTGAGAGCTCTCAACTCAATATTAAAAGTAACGAGAAAATCGTCGAAGTCTTCAGTTCTTATCGCGAGTCCGTCGTGCGTAACCGTCGAGATTTTTACGCTCGAGAAATTGGGAAATTACGTTTTGAACTCGCTGACACGATGGCAGAAATAAATTTCATGCCTTATATAAGTAAATATGTTATTGAAACAACTGTGGTGCTGGGAGCACTATTGATTGGACTTGCGCAGTTTGTATTACAAGATGCCACACACGCTGTTGCAACTCTTGCGATTTTTCTGGTGGCGGGAACACGCATTGCACCAGCGGTATTGAGGATACAACAAAGTTCGGTGCAAATTCGCGGAGCCTTAGGAATGGCGAGTCCAACGTTGGATCTGATTGACTCACTCGGCAATACCCCCCTAGTTGAGAATGTTGACGACACCCTTGATGTGATTCATGAGGGTTTTGACGCAACAATTCGCGTCGAGCATGTTTCTTTGACTTACCCAGGGAAGAATGAACCTGCAATTTCTGATGTCAGCGTAACGATTCCTATGGGCTCGTCTGTCGCATTTGTCGGACCTTCGGGGGCTGGGAAAACCACAATTGTGGATGTTTTGTTGGGAGTATTGGTCCCCGACTTCGGCCAAGTAACAATATCTGGGCTCCCACCATTAGTTGCAGTGAATAAATGGCCGGGGGCAGTTTCCTATGTGCCTCAAGACGTAGTTATTTCCAACGGGTCAATTCGAGAAAATGTCGCCTTGGGATATCCAATTGAGGTGGCGACTGAAGAGTTGGTCTTGGAAGCATTAACAGTCGCAAAACTCAATGACTTTGTTCAGGAGTTGCCGAACGGCACCGACACGATGGTGGGAGAGCGTGGAACGAAAATTAGTGGAGGACAACGACAACGTTTGGGAATTGCTAGAGCTATGTTTACGAAGCCACATCTTTTGGTTCTAGATGAGGCAACAAGCTCTCTGGATGGAGAGACTGAAGCCAGTATCTCCGCCGCCATTCATGCGTTGAGGGGGACGACGACAGTCGTGATGATTGCTCATAGATTATCCACGGTTCGTAACGCCGACATCGTGGTTTACATGGCAGAAGGCAAGGTTGTCGCTACTGGAACATTTGATGAAGTCCGTAGCTCTGTGCCCGACTTCAATCGTCAAGCAAAGCTAATGGGTTTATGAACATAGGTAACGTGAAATGGTGATCACAAGATGAAAACTGAAAGAATTGGAATAATCGGAGGAGGGATAATTGGCCTCGCTGTGGCTCGTCGCCTCGGGCAGGTGCGGAGTGCAGCTTCAATCACCGTTATTGACAAAGAAGATACAGTCGGTTCGCATCAAACATCGCACAATAGTGGGGTTGTGCACGCAGGGCTCTATTACGCTCCAGGTTCCCTAAAGGCCATTCTGTGCAGGCGTGGAGCAGCGATGCTTCGAGAATACTGTGCCGAAAAGAATATTCCCTACCTCGAGTGTGGGAAACTTGTTATCGCAATTAATGAATCTGAAGTCCAGGCACTCAATCAGATTCAGAAGCGTTCCGAATTAAATCAGGTTAAAGGACTAGTTCGAATTGGAATTGAAGGTATACGCGAATTGGAGCCAAATGCCATCGGATTCACTGGCTTGCATTCTCCGCACACTGCGATCACGGACTATCTGGAAGTTGCTAAGGCCTACGCGGCAGATGTTGTTGCATCTGGCGGCACCTTGCTACTCGGCAAAGCTGTCACATCAATTTCATCAAAACCAAATGGAGTCGAATTAAGAGTCGGCGAGGACTCGTTAATGTTTGATCGCGTTATTATTTGCGCTGGACTTTATTCAGATCATATGGCTGAACTCGGTGGGGATGAAAAAGAACCTGCCATTGTTCCGTTCCGCGGCGAGTATTACCGATTGGTTCCTACAAAGAATGATCTTATTAAGGGTCTGATTTACCCTGTGCCAGATCCGAATTATCCATTTCTAGGGGTGCACTTCACCCGTCGGATTGATGGAGGAGTAGATGTCGGACCAAATGCTGTTCTGGCTCTTGCACGAGAGGGTTATCTGCGAAGCGATCTTTCACCGAAAGACCTTTGGGAGACATTGCGCTGGCCTGGGTTTCAAAGACTGGCGAAAAAACATTGGAAGATGGGTGTATCCGAGATGATCGGATCCATAAGCAAGCACCAATTCCTAAATCGGGCTCGAAATTATGTACCTGAACTTCAAGACATCGATGTGGTTCGAGGCGATACAGGAGTTCGGGCGCAGGCGGTGGATCGCGATGGAACACTAGTCGAGGATTTTAGGATTCATCGGCTAGGCAAAGTTTTAGCTGTTCGAAATGCCCCATCACCTGGTGCGACTTCAAGTTTGGCCATCGCTGAATATATTTGCGATGAATTATTTAAGAAAGTTAACTAGTAGAAGTAAATCTTGAAACGTCTCTCCGCCACCGCTCAATTATTTTGGTTCCGTTAGTGTTTTTGTATGTGAGATTGGCTCAAAGGGCTAAAGAGAAAAGTGATTTAAAATTGAAAATAATCTAAAACTCCACTTTGGCTTGGACCGGTATCGAACAGGCGACCTAACGATTTTCAGTCGTTTGCTCGTACCAACTAAGCTACAAGATAAAATAATTTTTTGGATGGCTATTTCATTAGCCAAGGCGCCTCACCTTTATTCCATAGGGATTCCAGAGATCTCTTATCTCGAAGAGTATCCATAGGCTGCCACCAACCATGGTGCTCGTAAGCGGTCAGTTCTTCAAGAGATACAAGGTGATTTAGAGGCTCGCTCTCGAATACGGTAGTGGAGTCAGAAATAAATGAACAGACTTTTTTATTCAGACAAAAAAACCCTCCATTAATCCATCCGGAATCCTGTGGGTCCTTTTCCGCAAATCTTGTAACGACGCCATTGGAAATTTCTATGGAACCGAACCTTGAAGGCGGCCTTACGGCCGTAACTGTTGCTATTTTTCTGAATCGTCGATGATGCGCTAACAAATGCTCAACATTTACATTAGAAAGTCCATCACCGTACGTGAGCATGAACTCTTCATCTAATTGATCCTCTAATTTTTTGATACGACCACCTGTCGAGGTTTCTAATCCGGTATCCACCAAATTGACATTCCAGCCTGGGGTTTTTAGTATTTCAAAATATTCTTTAATCACGTCAGCTTTGTAACCGAGCGCTACTACAAAATCTTTATGCCCAAACGCAGAATAAAAATTCATAATGTGCTGAAGAATCGGAATATCTCCGATTCTGACCATCGGTTTTGGTATGAAGTCTGTTTCCTCGGATAGGCGGCTTCCAAGGCCTCCAGCAAGAATAACTACTTGCACAAAACACCTTCCAAATCCACCTTGATGGGTACAATTACCCAATAGGGTTTAAGGATACTATGCATTTTCTTATTACTGGGCACACTGGGTTTAAAGGGACATGGCTTTCTCTAATCTTGCGCGAACGAGGGCATGCTGTTAGTGGAATTTCCCTAGAACCTAATTCAAATGCCCTATTTGAGGCGGCGAGTGTTAGTAATTTAATAGAAAATGATGTTCGGTGTGACATTCGTAATTTAGTGGATCTCCAAGAACATTTCAGGGCCATTAATCCTGATGTTGTCATTCACATGGCTGCTCAAGCGTTAGTCCGTGAGTCCTATAAAGACCCAGTCAAAACATTCAACACAAATGTTCTTGGGACCATCAATGTTCTTAAGGCGTCGCAGGAATTAAGTGGATTGCAAGCGCAGCTAGTTATTACTACAGATAAAGTTTATAAGAATACAAACAAAGCCACCGGGTATATTGAATCTGAGCCACTTGGTGGCCAAGATCCATATAGTGCATCTAAAGCCATGGCGGATATTGCTACACAATCCTGGCTTGCCAGTTTTGAAAACGCGCCAACAGCAATTGCGCGCGCAGGCAATGTAATTGGTGGTGGAGATGTTTGTGCAGACAGACTCATACCAGACTTAGTGAACTCATATAAATTAGGATTAATACCACAATTACGTGCCCCGAATTCTGTTCGACCTTGGCAGCATGTGCTTGATTGTTTGAATGGCTACCTCATGCTCGTTGATGCCCTTATCAGTGGTAAAGAAGATGGCGCCTGGAACTTTGGGCCAAATGAAACACAAATTAGGACTGTCGCGGATGTTGCTGACATCGCTGCGACAACATGGGGTTTACAAAAAAAATGGGAACAAGATTCTTCTGAAAACCCTCATGAGGCTACCTTGCTGTTATTGAACTCAAATAAAGTGAGAACTGAGTTGGGCTGGCACGACAAGTTAAATTTCGAGGAAAGCGTCAGTTGGACAATGAATTGGTACAAAAATGTTTACAATGGAAATAGTCCGCTCGAGGAAACTCTAAAAAATATTCGAGAATTTGAACTAAAATAACTGTGGCTCGGGCCGGGATCGTACCGGCGACCTAACGATTTTCAGTCGTTCGTTCGTACCAACTGAGCTCCCATGGCAAACAAGGCTCTGATATCGCCCCTTTTAAAGCACGACACCAAAACCTTTGTGACCCGTACGGGACTTGAACGCGCGTATTACCTGTAGGAGGCGTTAAATAATCCTGAGACTAGTGGGAGAATTGCGGAATGAGTAATTGGAAATCTAATTGCACCGCCGATGCGATGCGCGATGCAGCGGCGAAATTAGCGCGTGGAGCGTTAGTGGCATTTCCTACTGAAACTGTTTATGGCATTGGTGCGGATGCAACAAATGCAATGGCGGTTGCCCGAATTTATGATGTTAAAGGCCGACCCGCAGATCATCCGCTAATCGTTCACATTGCAGACTTTAAATATTTAGAACAATGGATCTCAGATATTCCGGAATACGCAATTGCACTCGCCCGTGAATTCTGGCCTGGCCCGATGACTTTGATTTTAAAACGTAGCGACCTAGCTCAAGATTTCATAACAGGCGGGCAAGTCACAGTTGGAATTCGTATTCCAAATAATTCACTCGCACTTGGTCTTTTAGAGGCTTTTCACAAGTTAGGTGGCGCGGGTATTGCCGCACCAAGTGCCAATAGATTTGGTCAAGTTTCGCCAACAACAGCCGAAGCAGTTCAAGAAGAGCTAGGTAGTTATTTATCAGATAGGGATCTAGTTCTTGACGGGGGACCATCAGTTGTTGGCGTGGAGTCAACAATTATTGATTGCACAGGAGAACTTCCAAGAATTCTTCGTCCTGGTGCGATAACTATTGAGATGATTGTAGAAGTTACGGACCTGAAGGTTTCGAACTCGTTAGATAAGAAATCAGATGACTTCAAACAAGAGGGCATTCGCGTGAGTGGATCTCTCGAAAATCATTACGCGCCTAAAGCAAGAGTGTATTTAGATCAGCAACCTGTTGCAGGTTCTGGATTAATCGCACTTGACAGTGTTAAAACCCCAGATGGAGTAATTCGTTTAACGGCACCGAAATCTGTTGAAGAATTCGCTCGGGTTCTATATGCAGCCCTTCGCGAAGGTGACCACCAGAGCCTTGACGCTATTTATATTGCCCAACCGACTGGCGACGGCCTAGCGATCGCTATTAGAGACCGGTTATCGCGTTCAGCAAAGGGCAGATAATCCGATACTATTTCGCTCTTGCTTGGCACCAGCGTAATGCTGGCGCTTAATCGAGAGATGCAAGTGGGGCCTATAGCTCAGTCGGTAGAGCAACGGACTTTTAATCCGTGGGTCGACGGTTCGAGCCCGTCTGGGCCCACTTATCTTCAAAAATAAGGTCTTTAAATGTCAGGACTCAAGCCTGAAATCCCCAGATTCTGCCCCCAAACCCTTATCCTTTACTTGAGCCTTTTGAGGTTTCATGCTTGACCCTGCATTCATTTGCCTGGTTTTACGCTCAATTAAGCGGCTCCAGGCCTTCGGCGCAAGCCCTTCCCCCACCAAAATCATGGGCAAGATTGCCCTAAACTGACCAAATGGCTCTAAGCCCTTTCTCAGAGTGATCAAATATGGTTATCGCTGAGCGCGGCCGTTGAAATTTAGTAAAAAAAGTTTCTGAATGGGCACAACATTTGGCCCCCTCAGGTGTCTTAACTAGTAGAGGCAAGACGTTGTCTCTAGATAAGCGGGATTTAAAATGGCAATTCTTAAGTCGAAGGCAGCGAAAGCAGCTGCAACGACCCTTGCCGACGCCGCAACCAGCGTGACTCCAGCCCTTCCAGTCGTGCCCCGCACAGCTACATCTGACTGGTCAATTGCTGATCTAAGCGCGATCTACACCGAATACCGCACTTCCTTGGTCTCTCAAGCCCGCCGCATGCTTCGCGATGAGACTGATGCCAACGAGGTTGTCCAAGAGGCCTTCTTGAAGTTCATGTTGGCTGCCCCTGATCTAGATACCACCGAGCGCGCTGTTGCTTACCTTCGCGCTTCAGTTAACAACTTAGCTCTTAACGTAATCCGTGCTCGTGGCGATCGCCCTAACTTGGTTGCACTCGATGCCGACACAACCCAAGAGCGTCTTGCCGAGATCGCTAACGAGAACCACGTTGATATCGATACCACTATTACAGCTGCCGAAGATGCCGCGATTATCCGCGAAGCTCTTTCACGATTAACTTCAGATCAGCGCACAGCGCTAGTCATGTGGGAAATGGAAGGCCGCTCAACAGAGGAAATCGCAGCTGCGCTTAACACAACTCCTGCAAATGTTCGCCACGTTGTTGCTCGCGCACGTCAATCAATGGTTCGCGTTCTCTCTGAGTGGATTGTTGATGAGACAACCGGCGCCACAGCACTTGATTCACTTTCAAATACTTACAAGAAGGCTGCCGAACTTGCGCAGAAATCTTCTAAGGTTGCTCTTTCTCTAATTTTGGTTGTTACCGCTTTCCTTGGTTTCAACTCAATGACTGGTCGCGAAGGTGCGCTAACACCTGTTGCTACTCAGCAAGATGTTGTTGTCTCAAGTACTGCTCCACAAGTTTCAACTCCTTCAACTATTCCTTCAGCTGCTGCTAGCGCTTCAGCTTCTTCGACCCCAGCACTTGAAACTCAAGCCAAGAAGTCATTCGGAATGGTTGCCGGCGTTGATATTAAGACTGGCAAGTTAACTTTTGCTGGCCTTGATAAAGATGGAATCCCAACTGGTTTCACAGTTACCGATTCCAGCAAATTAGTTGGCAAGTTGTTCCTTAACAAGAACGCAACACCAACCATGACTGAGGGCGGAATGGTTCTTAGCGTTCCAGCAATCACAGCCAATAACGCAACTGGGCCAAATGTTTTGTTGTCACAAACAATCAAGGTCGATGGCACTGGCACCACTTATGAAGGCTCACCATCTGTTGGCATCGCCGGCAGCTGGACCCCACTAACTCTTTCTTCTACTAATACTGTTATCGATCGCCTAAGCAACGGTAACTATTTAGTTACATCAACCATGACTGTTGATTCAGTTATTGATTCCAGTTTTGTAATCGCAACTGGTGTTCGTGGTTACGACCTAACTGCAGCCCCAAAGACAATTACAACTCGCTTGGTATTAAACCCAGGCAAAACTCAAATCTTGGCTCAAGCAATTTATCTTTCTGAGTCAATTACAGCGAAGGCGGCAAAATAATGAGCCGCTACGCAATTAAGTTTCCCTTCCGCGTCCGGATACACGGTGGGGAATTTGATGAATCAGCACGTGCGATTCATCGAGAGGATGGCCT
>Ga0304730_1000429_pt1 | contig 36992 bp, 40 predicted proteins | sample M_130628_MF_Meta_FD_190474 | JGI IMG/M metagenome (GOLD analysis project Ga0304730, IMG submission 190474) | Freshwater microbial communities from Lake Montjoie, Canada to study carbon cycling - M_130628_MF_MetaG (v2) (version 2) | ecosystem: Environmental > Aquatic > Freshwater > Lake | place...
CACCAAAGTGAAAGAGTGCCCGGCAGCTACTGGGAAAGTACCATAGGCAAATCCGCCTACGCCACCAGGCTTGTCCGCTTTGATGCTCCCGCCAGCGCCCCAGCAGTACACCTCCATGCTGGTGATGCCTGCGGGCACCGTCAGCAATTGGTCCGCTCCGGTGTATTGGTACACCTCAATGAAACCCTTACTATCAATCCAGACAGGAATGCCAGACGTCCGATTAAAGCCGAGCACTGGAGCAAAGATACTGGTGGGGGGGTTGGGGAATAATCTCAGCTCCCCATTCGTCAATTGCACCACCAGCTCCGCTCCCAGCATACGCTCTGCATCGGTCAGGCGGGAGAGCAGGCTCAGGGAGGCGACGGGAGCGGCAGGGCGCGCGAAAGTAGTCGCGGCGGAGGCCGGCTCCAGCTGGGCCTGTGCCACTCTCATCGCGGCCCCGGTGGCGCTCAAGCTCGTGGTCACCACGCCAAAGCCGGCACCCTTGCTCAGATCGTATGTGGCGGCATTCACCGTCAGGCTGAGGCGGGTCCACACATTAGTGGGCACCGTGGTCGTGGTGCCGCTGACGGCCGCCTGCAGCGTCAGGCGTTCATTCGTGTTCGACGCTATTTCCATGTACGGCGTCACAAAAATATTGGATAGCGTCTGGTTCTTCACCCAGAACGAGAACGTGATATCGCCACTGCGGAATCCGCCTCCGATAGATGGTGGCACCCAGGTGTAAAAGCTGGCACTGGTGACCCCGGTCCCGGCCTGCAGCTCCGCGCTCCAGGTGCTGCGGAGGGTGATGGTAGGAGCATCGATCACTCGACGTACCGTCACCGGGCCGCCCGCAGCCTTGCACCACCATTCAGCGGTCACGGTAGAGGTGGTACCCGCCGCAGTGGTGGCCTCCACTGCCGCCCAATCCTCATAGTTGAAATTCCCACGCCGCAGGTAATTCCGCGTAGGATCTCCCACGGCGTTGATGAGCGAGGGAAGGTTCAGATAGTCCGGCGTGATAGCCCCGGTGGGAACCAGCTCCACCAGGGGGTTGGCGATCGCGTTCAGGGCCGCCGCATCCAGCCGCGTGGTGGTGGTGGCGGTCAGGCCGGGGGTGGTGGTCAGGGTAAGGTTGGGCATGGCTTTAGTTCCGGCGCGTGGCCAGGTTGCTCTCGCCGATTCCGTCGGCGGATACGGTCTTCAGGGTGCAGCGGCCCTTCCGGCTCTCGAAGGTAAAGGCCAGCCACCGCACCTGCTGGCGTAGCGGGTAGGCCTGCACCCAATGCTGGGGCGCATACAGGGGCAGCCCGTTGTTTCCAACGCTCGTGCCATCGCCAGCCACGATGGAATAGTCCTCACGGTATGGGCTGTTGAAAGTGTCAGTCGTATTGATGGGGTCAAACGGGGTCAATCCGTGCCGCGTATAATTGGTGCGGGAGTAGCTGCGCCAATCGCTCAGAGTGCGGGTCTCGCCGGGGCCCTCACCCACCAAGGAGACGCGGGTCTCAGCGCCTTGGGTGCCGGTGGCAGCACTCACATTGCGCAGCTGCTTCAGGCCGGCCTCTCCCAGCGTATACCCGCGCGTGGTCAGGCTCCAGGAAATATCGATATCCGGGGTGGCGGTGCCAGTGCCCGTACTTCCGGGAATGCCAAAGATGCGCACGCGCCGCCGGTCGCAAAGGCCCGGCTGATCCATAGCGATGATGCGGCTACCTCCTGACCAATCAACCAGGAACGGCACGCGCCGGCCATACAGATCGGTCTGCAGCATTTGCATACACGCTAGCCCAACCACCGGGAAAGTATCGATGCCCTGCCAGTAGCCGCTCACCGTATCGTAGACAAGGATGGCGTTATTTGACTGAGCGTTATCCAGCGGCACGGCCAGGTAGTAGTATCGCCCGTGGACGGTCCCGCAGGCTGCCGAGGCGGCGAGCCAGTTGATCCGTCGCATCGTGTTCTCAATGGCGTCGCTGATCGGCACGGCGTTCGAGGTCAGTCTGGTCTCGTTGGTCTGGGACAGGCGATAGACGCCACCCTCCGCCAGCCAGATCACATCGCTGCCCACTTGCGCCACACTGCGCCGGGCCAGGCAGCCGATGTTCCGGTTGAGCTGTTGCGCCGCAAGATTCGTGAGGTCGCCAGTTATACCTGACAGAATAAAGATAGACTGGCTTTTCCAGACAATGAGGTTTTGCTCGAAAGGGAAAAGCGCCGTGATCTGATCATCCTCTCCGGAGTTCAGGCGGGCAGTGTTGAGGCTGAGGTCGAAAGCATTCCAATCCAGCAAGTCGCTCCACGCAATGGTATCCCGCCCCGTCACCACCCACAGCCGATCAGCAGCCACGATGCCGTATTCCCCGGGCGGGGTGGGCGAGAGGAATCGCGGCGCGTCCGGGTTTGCCAGGTCCGGCGGCGGAGCGCTGCTGAGATAGAACCCCCGGTTTTGATCGCCATTCCAGTGCAGCGGTTCCAGGTCACGGCCACGCCAGAGGATCAGCATGCCAAACGCCTGCGTGAATTCCAGCACATTCACTCGTGGCCACTTCGCGGTAGCATCCAGATAGCCTGCCAGCACTACACCATCAGGCAGGGAGATCTCCTGCCGGCTGCAGCGGTCTGCCAGGAGCCAGACCTTGTTTGGCGTGCCTACCACCATCCACTCGCGGCCGAGCGGGTCGCTGTAGATCCCGGCCCCCAGCAGCCCGCCGAATGACGGGTTGAAGTGAATCGGTTGCACCGTGGCCGGTCGGGTCTCCGCCTGGCTGCTGATAAAGCGGTTATTCAGGGCCGCACTCACCAGACCGGCGGGCTCCTGACCGTTGGCAAATCCGGCCCCGGAGCGCAGCAGGCTGGGATCCAGCCGGTCGTTCACGCCCACGAATCCAGTATCCAGATCCACCTGGAGTGGCTGGTCACCTTGGGATTGTGGGGTGCGGCGCGGCATGGAGAAATTAGGAAATTAGATCAGGACGTAGCGGAATGTCTTCTGCCCCCGGCGGGCCAGCTGGTCCTTCAAGGTGGCGTTGAAGGCCGTCCACTGCACCGGGGGGAGCGTTTGGCAGCCCAGGGAGGAAGTGCCGCTGTCCCCGCCACGGTGGAGATTGATCCCAAACCAGCCGGTATCCTCGCCCTCGCCGTCGCGGATCACCGTCACCTCGCTCGCCTGCACGTAGGCTTGATATTGTCGCGCCTTGGGTTTGCTCAGCCCGTGGATGCCGATCTGATATTCATAGACTCCCGGCTTCAGCCTTGCGATGTGCGTCCGGAACACGCTGGGATCCACGTTGGCGTTGTAGGTGCTGTAGTGATCCGAGCCAAAGATGACCATCGCATCATCGTAAATCCCCCGCTGGTTGCTGCTTGTTGCATCTTGGTAGTAGCCCCGCAGCGCCATCACCACCACCTCCTGCGGGATGCGCGTCACGCCTGCCGCAGCAAGCCGCGCGAGGGCATCCTCACGGCTCAGTCGGGGGCGGGTAGCGGGCAGCAGGGCGTTCATGTTATTCGGGGATCGCGGCAGCTTCCGCTTTCATTGCAGCGATGACTTTCTCCAGTTCTGGGATCGCCTCCAGAATTGCAGCATAGGCGGCACGGCTCTTGACCGCACTGGCATGGGATAATACGGTAAACAGTTTGTCCGTGGTAATCGTGCGCAACCCATCCACCGGACCGATCTCGCCTGTATGTGCGTTATAAGGCAGCGTCTCAATCTGCACGCGGCCGCTGGTGGTTGTATCGGCAGAAATGACCAAAAGGGAAACCCACAACTCCGCAAATGTTTTTGCTGGGGTGGCTGGTACGGTGTAGGGGATATCGGATGCGATTGCCATGGTGATGTTTTTTGGGGGATTGGAATTAAGAAACAATAATCTTTATTACCCCTGCATCGTTGTATAGTGCTCCCGTAGGGAGTCCTGTTGTCGAGGTGGGCAGATTGGTCAAAATAACGTATCCTGATGGGTCAATGGTAAGTCCGAGCGGGCCGTTGGTGATTGCTCCGTTGGTGTCAGTGCCCGCGCCCCGCAGTTCGATTCCCCGGGCAGTTCCACCGGAGCTGCCCTTGAGTGTTTGGATCACAAAATTATTGCCAGTGCTGGCTCTGATATCGAGGGCTTCAAGGGTCGTCGTCGCCCCACGTGAGGTGAAGGTGGAATACACACGCAGGTTCTGAGGATTGGTTCCGTTCCTTTGTGCCAAGATTCCTGTACCGTCGAGAGAAATTGAGGCAACTGGCGTGTTTAAATCCTTTAGAGCTGACCAAGCTAGCGCCAGATTCCCAGCTAATCTGAAGCCATATTGGCCAACATAAGCAGAAGCACTGCTATTTGATGTGCCTGCAAATACTATACCGCTACCGTCACCACCTACAGGAGCAAATGTTATAAGCCCATCGTAGCGGATTTTAAATTGACTTACCCCATTAAGAGTCGCTTCAAATTGCGTGCCAGTGTACCCAGTTGCCGCAGTCACTGTAAGCGGCGTGGAAAGATTTGCCGTCGGCGTAATCCAGGTGCCCGGAGTGCCTGCAACACTACACACGACCTCAATAGGGAACCGACTCGCAGAGTAGGTCGTCCCATTGATGGTAGCGCTCCCCGCCGCGATAACAACCTCAAATGGATCGCCGAGTACTCCCGTCCCCGGGTTGCTGATAACCACAGTGCCACCGCTCGAAACCACGTACCTGCCATAGGCGACTGCGGTAAAATTGGCAGTCTTATACTCACGCTTCGTTGCCGCACCAACCATGGCGGCGGTGATACCGCCTACCGTTCCGGTGAAGGTCGGACTGTTGATGTTTGCTTTGGTCGGGTCAGAGCCGCCACCACCGCTGGATGTGCTGCCAAGAATATTAATAGCCATAGTTGCAGATCAGAAAATGTTTTGATAGGAAACCACTGCGCCATTCAAGGAGTACAAGCCGATGGGCTGCTGGTAGGTCTTATGCTCCTCATCCGTCAGAGCAATGGGCACGCCGATGGTCATGGCGATGCCAGAATTCCCGGGGGTATCACTGGCTCCGGTCATCCCACATTCGCCAAAATTGCAATCGCCGGATTTTAGTTGCAGGATCAAGGCTTTCCGCCCCACCGCAGCGGGAATTTCTCCGATTTCAAAAACATTAATGAGTGGCATAAAGTCAGGGATTGAAGTGGGTGAGGGCGAAGAGGAAAATAAATCCCAGCCAGAGGCAGGCGATGATGAAGAAGCAGATGGTATTGAAGCGGTCGCCGGCAGTCATGGGGTGGGGGTGGGGTTTTTGCCGCTGCCACCAGGCAACAGCGCATTGAAGGCGGTTCCCGCCTCCGTCAGGGTAGGGGGCAGCGGGGCCTTGCTGATCAGAGTCACCGAAAGCTCCACGCCTTCGTATCCGATGCCGAATTTCAGCGATGGCCCTTTGTATCCGGCGGTGCTGCCGCAGCCAGTAAGGATGCCGGTGGTAAGGACGGCCAGACATGGGAGGAGGGGGCGGGGTTTCATGGGATGGAAAGGAGCCGTTATTTCGGGGTGGTGGTGCAACTGGAGAGGATCAGGGGGCGCGGGGGTCGCGCGGTTCCCCGCCAAAGGGGGTTTCCTCATCGTTCCACTCCTGCGCGGTGGTGAGGGCCTGCTTCACCAGGTCATACACGGATCCGATGCGGCGGCGGGCGATGCCGGAGCCATCGTTTTCCAGGTCCAACTCGCCGATGACAGCGAAGTAAAATTCCTCAAACTCCAGAGGGGTGAGGTCAAGTAATTCCGGGAAGACATGGCCCGCATCCAGCAGGGAGGCTAGGATTTCACTGGCATTGCCAATGCCAATCCGGACCCACTCCCACAAAGTGATGCGGCCGTCCGCAGTGGCAGCGGCATAGGACTTCATCAGCGCGGCCACGGCAACGCCGGCCTCCGTCAGGTTGGTGATTCCAAGGGTGTTTTTGCTCATAGGTCAGGCGGTAGCGGGTGGCGGTTTGCGGAAGGTGCCAGAATCGTGGCGCGGCCAGAGCCGGATCCGGGCGGGACAGTGCTCGGCCTCACAAGCGCCGATGATTTTCTCCATCGCCTCGATCCTGGCATCCTTCGCCTTGTGCTCCTCAATGCACCGTTCGGATCTCGACCAAAGGATTTTCACCACCGCCGTAAGGCCGGTGGCCACGGCGGCGAAAGCAGCTTGCACGATAGCGTCTCCGATTTCCATGGCGTCAGGATTGGTAATATTTTTGTTGACGTTGCTGGGTGGCGATCAGGTCGATTTCGTGGTCGAGGAACTCTACCATGATGGCCTCGATCCCGGCGGCCGTGCCGGATTGGCCCTCGGTACGGTTCAGGCTGGCCACGGCTCCGTACTTCACGGCCTCGGCTAGGAACTTTGGGAAATATTCGGTGGTCCATCCTGCCACAGACGGTCCGGGGGCAGGGGTATTGCCGCTACTTACTAAGGCAGTGCACCGGTACACCAGGCCATCTCCCGGCACATAGACTACCTCATCCACCGCGTAGAGGCGGGCCTCATACACCGCATCCGTAAAGGTGGGACAGGGGCGGCGGTGCTGGACCCAGACGGTGGCCGGCGCGTGTTGGTTGAGGTAATAACCATCCTCAAGGAGGAGAAACTTCAGCCGCTTGGCATTGGCCTTCCTGGGATCCCCATCGAAGATGTTGAAAACGGTGCCAAACCTGTCCTGGCCGGTGCCAGTGACATTGGCCAGATAGCGCGATCCGCCGGTGTCAGGATGAGCGGTCACCGTGTAGGATGCGGTCGTCATGAGCTGCGGCCAGTCGTGGTATTCCCACGCCAGCTTCAGGCTCGTGTTCATTCCGTCCACGAGCTGTGCGGCGATGGCCTTGTCGATGCCATCCGTCTCCGGGCTGATCCCGAGCTTGCGGGCCGCCGACCAAAGCACTGTCTTGAACGGCACGGAAATCATGCGGCGGTGAGGATCAGGGGTTTGGGTTTATCGCGGTCCAGCCACGTTTTCAGGTTCATCACCGTGGTCTTCCTCGGCGCGTAGGGCACGCGCGTGCCGGGGTTGTCCCGGCCGAACTCATCCCAGAATTCCCGGTGCTTCCAGCCCTGCCCCTTGGTCCGCGCATTCCAATACACCCAGGCAAAGAGGTCCACGCTGTGCGTTAGTTGCCCCAGCCCTTCCACCGTATGCCGTCCGAGCCGGTGGGAAGCCTGGGCAATGCGGCGCTGGCGTTGCTCCGCCAACACTTTTTCCACCTCCCACCCGCGCCGGAACTCCGTCACCACGGCCGACGCCACATCCGGCCCCACTGTCGCCAGCAGGTGATTGTGGAGTGAATCGTCAGGGAGGAGATCGGCAGTCATAATCCAGCGGGGCAGGAAGCGGAAAGGGGTTCAGCCATTCAGGGCGGCCGCGAATTGGTCCCAGATCACCTGACGCTCCTCCGTCAGGTCAGCGTAGGCCACCGGCAGCGGCTCGCTGCGGTGGGACTTGCCCCCGGCGGCGGCGGCATAGAGCGCGTAGACGCTGGCTCCCGTCCGTTCCGGAGTGGCAGGAGTCGCTTCTGGGGCGGCGGGGGCGGGGGTTTCCGGCTCCTTGGTATCTTTGGTTTTTGCTGACATGGCAGTAAAAGGCTGAAGTTGGTGCCGGTCAGGTCAGAGCGATCTTGCCTTCCGCAATCGGATTCATACAGGCGAGGCCGTTGATAGCGTCAATCATGGCGCGGCGGCCGGATCCGTTATTTGGCAGATCGGTGCGGCCCGGATTGGTTTGGTTCCGGGTCTCCCATTTGCTCATGTGCAAGAAGTAGGCGAGCTGCTTCGATGCGTTGGTGTCGTCAATGAAGGTGGTGGGGATGAACATCACGCTGCCAAAATCTCCGACATAACGGTTAACGGTCAGGCTGATGGTCCCATTTTGCGGGCTGGTGTAGCGGCGCAGTGGAAGGGAGGTGGTGCTCTGCGTCTCCACGTCCGCGAAGTCGGTGACGACTTTCTGGAAGGTGCTACGGCAAAAGCAGGCCAGCTCGTCGGAGCTGCCGGTGATGTTCCAGATGGCCTCAAGCACGCCACGGAGGGTGGTCTCAGTCACCGCACCCACGGTCGCCACGGTAGGCACCTGGGCAGACCCCGGGCGGAAGGATGAATTGACAGGTTGATCTGTCTGGGCGGCACTCTGGATCCATTTCCCGATCCCACGGGTCAGGCTGGCGACGGTGCCGTTATCCGCCTGGCTCTCCTGGGTGGACAGATAGGTGTATTCCATGCGTCGCTTGAGCTTCTCCATCTTCTTCTTGATGGCGTAGTCGAATATCCGACCCTTGCCGACGCCAGCCACCACGGGCACGCTATCCGCCACAGGGCCGATGCCGACGCCCTCGCGCCAGTATTGGGTGCGTGCGGCCAGCTTGGCCATGTTTTCCTGGCCGGTGCCGGTTTCTCCGGTAGTCATATCGACGCCATCCACCGTGCCGCCGAGTGATGGGCTTTCGTGGCGGTCCACGGGGTACTCGAACAGGGTGGCATTGGGGGCAGCGCCCTTGCGGACGACGGAGGCAAAGACGCACTTCCGGCTGTCTACCAGGGTGAGTTCGTCGGAGATATCCTCGCGTTTGTTGATTGTGTTGGGTTCAGTAAGCAGAGCCATATTTTTATGCTATGATTGGTTTTTAGATAGGGTTAATGCCGGCTCGCCAGCATGGCGGACACGGCTTCGTCGGGATCCATCTCGCCAGAGAAGGCCCGTTGGGTGATGGCGCTCTTATCCGCCGCGCCCTTCCGGGCTGGGGCAGCGATAGAGGCAGAAGAAGATAGGGACGACTTGGCGGTAGAGGTGGCAGCACTGCCGTTGGCTTTGGCTTTCTGCGCAGGGTCCGCTTTCACGGCTTTCATTTTCCCCTCGCGCAGTTGGCGGCCCATCCAGAGGTCGCCGATGATTTGCTCATGCCTGGGGTGCCGGGCCAGACCGGGGACGGCTTTGATGACCTCCGACACGAAGGCATTTTCCGGCGTGTCCTTGACGAACATCTTCGGATAGGCCTGCAGGGCGGCGGCGTGCGCAGCGGTGTATTCTGTGATCCACGCTTTCCGTTTCGGGGCAGCTAGTAACACGGCCTCCTGCTGTTCGCGGAAGGCCTCGACGTCGTCAGCATCCATCTCCACGGGGCCTCGCTCCGTTTGCACGGTGGCACCATTCCGGTTCTTCTTGGCCCAGGTGAGGTAGTTCTGCGCCTTGGATAGGGCATCTTCCACCGCCTCATCCGAGACCAGATAGCTCAAGGGATCCTCCGGCAAGGGCACCAGGGCGAGAGGCTGGCCCGGCTTGATGCCGGACGCATTTTGCAGCGCAGTTTTCAGGCCGGCGTTCTCCGCTTCCAGCGTCTTGCTCTTGGCGGTCAGCTGGTCGATGCGTTTCTGCACCTTGGTCCGGGGTTCCTCCTCTTCGCTCGGCTCCTCGGTTTCCTCGGTCTCCTCCTCTTCGGTGGGTTCCTCGGTCTGCTCCTCGGCGGGTTCGTCATCCTCTCCGGATGGATCGTCGTCGTCGTCGTCGTTGGCGTCTTCCGCGCCGTCGTCTTTTGCCGCCTTCCAGGACGCCAGTAATTCCGCCGATTCGGAATCAAGCTCGCCAAGGTCTCCGGTGATAGTTGATAGGGTATCTTTACTCATGGAATCAGGCCAGCGCGGCCAGGGCGTCAGGCCATATGGCCAGGCCGCCCTGTAGCACGCGCTTCCCGATTGTCACTGCACCACCTGCCGGACTGTGCCGGACCCTGATCAACCTTGCCGGAACCTGCCGGAATAGCTTTCACCAGCAGATGGCATCCAGCCTTTGCATGGTGTTATTTCTGTGTTTGCCAAGGGCGGGGGCGCTGGGGATCCGGGATGCGCCCTTCCGTGTAGTCCGCTACGTCGCTGAGGATGGCGGAGAGGAAGGACCAGGCCATGAGGAATGGCGTGGCCTGTCCGGTCAGGATCAGGTTCTCCTGCGCCGCCGTCTGCAGCGTCTCGTGAGCATAGGCCTCCACGATCTGGATCATGGCCCGCTGCGCCGGGTGGCTGCGGTTCGCCTGCAGCGTGTTGGCAATCAGAGCCAATTCCATCGGCTCGCCCCCGATGGAATTGGGGAAATAGTATTTTTGTGGTTCAGACATAGTGGGTGGAGTTGTTGGTTCTTGGTTGTTGGTTATGACATCACGGTCTGCTGCATGGTGCGGCCGGTGATGGCGTTCTGCTGTTGCTGCATCTGGGCTTGGAAATATTTCACCCGGGCGCTGAAGACAGCCTTCATCTGCTCATTGCCGGTCAGGCGCTGCTGGATCTCTTGGCTGGCCTGGAGGAAACGCTCCAGCACTCCGAGGCGCAGCGCGTAGTTCTGTCCCTGCTTCTGGGGCGGCTCTGCCCCGCTCATGATGATGGCCAGCTGGGTCAGCTCGTCCTCGGTCTCGCTCTGGGCGGCGGCGTCCTTGCTCAGGATGAACCGGCCGGCGGCCTGCGGACTCACCATGCCAACGACGTACTCCACGAATTTTGCGCGGTCGAACACGCCCTCCGCATCGAGCGGAAGGATGAACATGCTATACAGCTTCACCAGCTCCATGATCCATTCCATGTTCAGGTTGCGGACATCGAAGGTGATATTCAGGTCGAACCCGTAGGGATCCAGCTCTGGCTTTGGCACTCCAGCGATGCGTTGCCAGACTTCTTCCGGCCAGTAGGCCTGACACAACCCCCACGCCAGCTGGAAGGCGCTGCCAATGTCCACGAGGAAATCCGTGGTGACCTTGGTGTAAAACTGTTGTGTGACCGAGGACGGCACGTCTTCCGACATGCGCCCGAATTGAATGTTGACCAACCTCCACTCCTCCCGCCGCACCATGCTGCTATCAATCGACACGGGGGGAATCTTCATGAACTCGAGCGTGCCAGAGCGCCTCACGGGAATCTGGGCATTCGGCCCGAGGCTCCATTCATTCCCGGCCCGATTGCTGGGCACCAGGGCGGGCGGGGTCAGCTCCTGATCGGTGCGGTTCGTGGCAGAATCATGTTGGCGCTTGATGGCGTCCTGACGGCTCTGCACCATTTCCGGGATGCCCCGGCTGTCCAGCAGGTAGGGGCTTTCCGTCCGCTCCCGCCGCAGCGCGACAAAGGGGAAGCCCGTGTTCACGGTGTTCACCGGCTCGTGATACCCATAGAGGCCGGTCACGCTCGGGTGAATCAGGCTGCGGTATAGCACCGGCGTGCCGCCCTTGCAGGTGGCCTTGTGATAGATCTCGACGATCTGGTACTCCTCCGTCTGCTGGGACTGCATGATGCCCCGCCGCACCGCCGCACCACCGAGCAGCCAGGATCGCCCGGGCCCGATCAGGCCCGCGAAGGCGTGCCCCGCGTGTTTCATCACCTGCTCCACCCATGCCTCATCCCAGCCCTCAAGCGCGGCCAAATCCTGCAGCCGCGTCTTGGTGAACCACCGCACCCGTGCCACCCATTCCGCGCGGTCCAGCTCCGTGGTATTGGCCGGATAGAACACATCCACAAAAGGCATCAGTGCCTCGAAGCGGGGTTCATTCGTTTTCAGATAGGGCCGGTAATAGATGCCGGGTTCACCGGCCTGCAGCGCGGCCACCAGCCGGCAGATCTCGTCCTTGTCCACATGCAGGGTTGCTTCCTCTTCCCCATTGAGCAGCTGCCCCACGAGGGCTTCCAGCTCCGGCCGCTTCGCCGGATCCAGCAGCGCCGCCTGCAGCTGCTGCTCCGTCTGCATCAGCACCATCTCCGCCTCCTGCACCGCCTGCGTCATTTCCTCGCTCTGCGCATTTTCCGGGTTCTCCTGCCCGGCCTCGAGCACCTGCTGCAGGCCCGGCATGGTGGTCTGCAGCATGAGGCGTTGCGCCATGCCGAGCAGGTCCGCTTCCGTCAGCTCCTCCTCGCGCAACCCCCGCTCAGTGTGCCACTCCACCGCCAGCACGCTGTGCCCATAGGTGTTCATCCCGTTCACGGCCCGATCGATCTGATCCCGCAGCAAGCGGCGGCGCGGGCCGCTGCGCAGCCATTTCAGCACCGGCCCCACGGCGCTGGCGGCCGCCGGGTCATCCGCCCCATCCACCGCCTCCGCCTGCGCCATGCCGGCCGCCAGCGCGGTGGTGCATAGCAGGTTCTGCTCCGTGATGATGATCTCCGCCAATGGCACCTGCGCATCCGAGGCCCCCTCCCACGGCGTGGCCGGATGCCCGAGGTCGTCCTCATGCTTGCGCCCATCCGCACTCTGCCCGTCCCACGAGCAGCCCTTGATCCGTTCGTTATTTTCCATGCGCCCTTGGAAATCGCCGGAATCAGTGAGGGCGTTCTCCATGTTATTGATGAGGGCGGACACGTCTGGGGCAGAACGTGGACTGAGGATGGCTGGGATTTTGTAGTTTTTCATGAGGTGGAAATTTGTGTTGGTTAAATGGAGACGGGAGGTGGTTGGGTTACTGGGATTGAGTGAATATTTTGACAATGCTATCCCGCTGGAACCAGCGGCGGGTGCCTCCAGCGGTGGATGAGGGGAGTTTTTTTTCTGCGGCCAGCTTCCGGAACTGGCCGGCCGTGGCCCCCAGTTCCTCGACCAACTGGATGGCCAACGCACGCCGCATGACGGGTGGATATTTTTTCGTGATTTCGGCGGTGCTCATATTTGGGTGTGGGTTCAGTTGGCGCGGGCTTTGCGGGCCATGGTGGGTTGGCCGGCGTAGTCCTCCGGCTTGGAGAGGAGATGATAGCGGATGGTGTCCCCCGCATCCTTGCAGGCTCCCTTCTGCCCGTCCTTGCCGGTCCAGTTGGTGAGGAAGAAGATGATCGCCTCGCAACGGTCCACCACGAAGAGGTGCGGGCAGTTCAGGCTGCTGACGGGCTGGGTGGCATCGTAGCTCAGCTTGTCATTGATCAGGGCCTCCCCCTCGCTGCTGACCTTCCCGCTGGCGGGCTCGAAGAGCAGGCCCAACTCCTCACACTCCTCGATCAGGGTGGTGTAGTCACCGGTGGTGGGCGTGGCCACAGCGCCGAACCGGCTATCCATGGACCGCTCATGCACCTCGATGGCGCGTGGTGCGGCGTCCGGAGCCAGGCTGTAAAACCACTTCCCCAGCTCCAGCTCGACGCGGGCAATCTCCGCCTTGTATTCCGTGAGGGAAAACCCCAGCGCCTCCTGCGCCGGCCCGGGGTCGCCGTCCGCCTTGCCGCGCTGGCTGGTCTCTGCCCAGTCCCCCAGATCGCCGTGCCCGGGGATGTAATCGCCGGCCTGCGGCCACTGCCGCACGCAGTAGTGCCGGTGCCCGCTCACGAGCCACCAGGTCTGAAACCAGTTCCGGCTGTCGCAAGGATCGACGACGTGATACCAGGTGCCTGATTTCGGCACGCGGTCCAGAGGAATGATGTGGACGGTGTCGGAAAATTTTGGGAACTTGGCGGCCCATGCTTTCCTGACATCGCCGTAGGCAATGATGCGGATGTTGTCCTCATGGGATCCGGCGAGGTCTTTGCAAAGGCCCTCCCAGTTCCCGTAAGGGTTATCGCGCGTCCAGAAGTAGAACACCCGGCGGGTCAGCTTCTTGCACTGCCGGACGCGCGGGGCTTTTTGGTAGCCTGCCACGGTCATTTCGCCATCGGCTCCCGTCGTCATGAGGGGCAGCAGCTCGGCGTCCTCCTCCTCGAGGATGCGCGAGCCATCCAGGAAATCCGCCACGGTGGCCGAATAACCTTCCTTCGGGGTGAAGGTGATGATGTGAACCGCCAGGTAAAGCTGCGCGACCTGTTGGGGCGTGAGGGCCCGGCCCGCCAGCAAATCGGCACGGCAGGCCTCCACGTCCCGCCGGTGCTCGGCGGTGCCGGTATCCTTGGCCCGGGTGTTGAGTCGCTCCTTCACGGTGGCCACCACGCTCTTCGGCACCAGCTCATCGCTCCACGCGGCCGTCAGCTCCGCTCCCTGCAACGTGGAGTTATCGGCTCCATACATCTTGAAGTCGCACAATCTGCCATCTGTTATGAACATCTCGTTCGTGAACCCGCTGCCCTCGGTGTAGGACAGCTTGGTGCTGCGCGTGTGCTTGGCTTTCCCGCTGTCTGTTTTCAACTCCGGCGGGAGGTATTTGTAGATGCGGGTCTGCGCGATGGTCTCGGAGGCGCGTTCATTTTCGTGCAGGCTCCACGTCCATGCGACGTAATCGCCGCGCAGGTTGTAGGGCCGGAAGTGGATCACATGGGGAGCCAGCCGCGCGGCGGCAAACTCGGTCTTGGCGGATCGGATCCCGCCCATGATGAGGATCTCCAGGACCGCCAGGGGATTGGCCAGCCGCATCTCGGCGACGTGCAGGTCCACCTTCCGCCACATGGGCGGATGATACCCGTAATTGTGAGGGTCCGTGCGCTCCCGCCCGATCGCCTCCTCCCTCCGCCGCACCAAGTCCGCCGCCTGCCGCGCCGGCAGGGTCAGCAGCAGCTCGTCAGGGACGGGCTTGATGACGGGGTGGTAGGACTGGGCGATCACGCGGAAAGTTCAGAAAGGAATTTGATCGCCATCCACGTCCGGAGGCGGGACGGCCTCGGACTTCCCGCCTTGGCCATTACGCTCCTCCGCCCGGGGCTCAAAGACGGAGCAGATAAAACTATCATCTCCCGCCTTCATGCTGGCGCTGCGCACGAGGGCGTAGAGGCTGGCGTGCAGGATATCCGCATCCATTTTAACCCAGAGGTTCCGGCGGCCATCCGAGTGGGTGCTCTGCATGAGCGTGCCGATATTTTTATAACGGTTTTTTTCCTGCGCCCCCTTCATGTATTTGCCAGTGACGGCGGCGATGCGACCGAGTTCGATGTGTTCTGCCATGGTGTTTGGTTGGTTGGGTTATTGCGTTAGAATCCGGCATCGTCATCAGACGTGGCCGGGAGATTTTGTTGCCGCTGGTTGGGGTTGTTGGAATACAGGCTGGCGGTCTTGGGGGCGAAGCGGGCAAGGTCGCCACGGAATAGGACGGGCAGGTCCGCCTGGGCGCAGGCTCGGCCTTTCCGGATGGCGAAGATGCCTTGGGCGCTGTAGTAGGACTCCCCGTCCCAGCGCGGTTCCTTGAGCAGCTCGGCGTCCTTGCTGCTGTTGCGGCCCTTGGCGTATTCCTCCCATTTTTCCTGGTCGTCCTCTTTGAGCTTGTCCCAAGGTTTGTAATAACTCTCCCGGTGGACGAAGGCGACGCCGTCCGCGTACTCCTCCATGGAGCCACCTTCCTTCAGGTGGGACAGCATAGGGACGCGGCCGGCATTGTCTTCCGCCCCGCGTGAGACCTGGGCCAAGCCCACGATGACGATCTGGAATTTCTTGGCGAGGCCCTTCAGCATTTCGCAGACTTCCATGATGGCGAGGCGTGGATCGCCCTTGGCCTTTTTCTCGCAGGCTTTCACGAGCTGGAGGTAGTCCACGATAACAAGCGGGGGCTGGTGGCCCTGCTTCAGCTTTTCCGCATCCCAGGCGATGCGCCTGACAAAGTCCGTGATCTGGGCGCGGAGTTCCTGTGACGTGACGCCGTAGCCATCGTAGAATTTCAGGCTGCCGGTGAGGATGCTGCTGATGGACTCGGAGAGGCGGCGGATTTCTGCTTGGGCGTCTTGAATGTGCCCATTGGTCAGTTCCACGGGGGGCTTGCCATCCGCTGCACGGCGGGCGGCCTTGGCTTCCAGGCGGCTTTCAAGCTCGCCCACGGCTTCCACCACGAGGGCGCGGTAAATCGTGTCAGCAGTCGCCCCCCGGTTCGCGTCCGCCACGCGCCGGGCGACCTTCCAGACCATGGCCTCGGCAGCCGAGAACATGCCGGTGCGGCTCTTGCCCAAGGCGATGCGGGCACGGCCGAGGACGCTGCGGCCCATGATCTGCACGTCGGACATTTCCAGGGTGACCATCAGCACGTCGCAGTTCTTTTTGTTGGAGGCATCCAGGGCGATGGCTTCCGCGATGGCGGTGGCGAAAGATGTCTTCCCCATGCCGGGCCGGGCGGCGAGGATCCAGAACTCCTGCGGCTGCAAGCCATTCACCACGCGGTCGATGTCAGGGAAGCCGAGGCTCAAGCCCATGGGATTCCCCCGGTGCTTGAAGGCAGCGGCCATGCTATCCGCGAGGTCCAGCACCACGTCCCGGCCATCCCGCAGGCCCTTGTGGGAATTGGTGCTGCGCATCCCCATGAGGCTGGCCTCCACGTCTTCCACGCTGGGGAGCCATTCCTCCGAGGTGTCGAGGAAGGCTTCCTTCATCTGCTCGGCGAGGGCGATCCCGCGCCGGCGGCGGGCTTTGTCGAGGATCTCCTCACAGTAGTGCTCCAGCGCAGTGGAGTTGGGCGCGAAGGTGTAGATCTCCGGCACCATGGCGGGCCCGCCTACCTTCTCCATGAGGTCGCGGTCCATCAGCGTCTGCTGCAGGAGGGTGGGATCCACCATGCGCCCGGCATTGTACGCTTCCCGCATGAGGCCAAAGATGATGCGGTTCGCCGGGAGGTAAAAATCCTCTTCCGTGACGAGGGCGCAGAGGCGAGGCATGTTGCGCCCGGGGTCGATCATGGCCGTGGACAAGGCCCCCTTCTCGCCGGTTTCAGCGTAAGGGTAGGAGCGGATGGAATCAGGGGAGGTCATGCCGCGCTTGAGGTTGAGGTGAGGTAGGCCACCACGGCATCGCGGGCGTGGACCTGTTGCTGGTGCCATTCGCCGCGCGGCTGGATGTCGTAGATGGCCTCAAAGGCGTCCTGCCAGGCGTCCGGCGCGGCGGGCACGGTGTCGGCCTGAAAGTGCCGGGCAGCGCCGCCCGATTTTTTTGCAGCATCCGGCGGGCTGGAATCCACCAGGCGCGACCAATGGGCTGCCAGGGCGCTGGCGGTGAGGGTGGCCCCGGGCATGGCAGCGCGGTAGGCGTCCGCCCGGCGGCGGATCTCGGCCGGAGTCAGGCCCGGGCAGGCAGCGCGGATTTCGGCGAGGGCCGCATTCAGCCGCCCCCTTTCACTTTTCGTGAGATTAGATAGTGTGGAACCTTGGATGATGCACAGGGCTTCAAAGCATCCATCCGAAACTCGCTTGGCAGGTATTTTAATCTGGCGTGGAACATTTGCCGTTTTCTCAAATCCGGGAAATTCCTCCACCACCAAGGCGGCAGCCTTGGGTGGATCTCCTTCTTGGATCTCCTTAAATGGATATCCTTCGTACCCCCTCTTTTCCGCCACCTGGTACCCCTCCTTTTCCGCCACCCCGTGGCGGAATTCAGGGGGTACCCCCTCTTTTCCGCCACCCCCCGGATTCCGCCACCTTGATGGCGGTTCCAGGGTGACTTCCGTGGAACGTCCAGGACGTGACGTGCGGACCAGCATCCCTCGATCCTCCAGTTCAGCCAGGCTTCGCCACACGGTGTCCTGGTTCATGCGGCACGTTTTCGCCATGCTTTCCGCCGCAGGGTAGACCCCGGCTTTTCCGGCCCGCCGGGACAGGTGACAGAAGAGCCGGAACGCCGCCATGGACAGCCCGGCGTCATCCAAGGCGGAGTGGATGAATACCATGTTGGATTCGCTGTGATCGGCCACGAGGTTCATGAGTTTCTGTGGATTTTGGGGGCCTTGCCGCGGAAAACGAACAGGCCGGGGGTTTCGGTGGGTTCACATTCCAGCACCAGGCCGGCGCGGAATTTCCGGCCGTCCCGCACGCGGATCCGGGCGAGCGGCACCACTTGGTCCTGCAGGAGCCTGATGCCCCGCTCGGTATAGGTCACGGCTCCATCCTGTATCACCCAGTCCTCATCTTTCTGGAGCCGCTGGAAGCGCAGCGAGGCGATGCTTTTCCTATCAAGGTCAAAGACCCGCGCAAGGTCACCCTCCAACGCAGGGCCCGGAGGGAACAGGATCGCGCGGCCCATAAGGATCTTCACGTTCCTGGTGGCCCTGACCACCACGAGATCTACCGACGCAGCGGCCGTGGCGGCCGTGGCCGTGGTCTCATCCGGCAGCTCCAGCGCCGCCATTATTTTTTTGACCCCCTCCTCCGTATAACAAATTCCGCGCCCTTCTTTTTTCCAGTCGGATTCCGCCAGAGTCGCCCGTATTTTTTGCAGGGCCCTGGCTGGCAGCCCCAGCTTTTCCCGGAGGTCCGTTTCAGTCGTGAGTGGATCTTCTATCATAAAATTTTACAGGTTAGTGATGTAACGTCGAACCTCCACCCGCTCGCGGTGCGACCCCCTCCCCCCCCTCTCGGCATCGCCTCCCGTGGTATAAAATCCGGTATCATCTCCCGTCACCCCTTGTAAATCAACGGGTTGCGAGCCATGAACAGACGGTTCACAGCCATCTATTTTCACCGGAACAGCCGCCGGAGCCACCGCCGGGACGGCCGCAGCGACCGCCGGCGCGGCTGGATTCTCCGCCGCCTTTTTCTCCAGCCCATAACCTATTGCCGGGAGGGCCGTTGACTCCTCCACTACTCTCCCCGTCACCTCTCTTGATTCCAGCGCTTGGCGCTGGGCTGCAGCAATCAGCTGCTCCACATCATCGAGGCTCTCGCCCCGCTCATGCCGCACGATCGCCGTGGCATTGCCCTCCAGAAGCAGCACCTGTTGGTTGATCGCCGCGATCGCTGCTGGCAGCTTATCCACCGGGATCAGCGCAAGGCCCTCGGCAAGCCGCAGAGCTGCCCCATGAAGACTCTTCCGGAGGTTGCTCAGCAGGCTGTCCTTGTAGGCCTCCACGCTCTTGCACTCAGCGAAGGCCACGGCCCGCACCGTATTTTCGGAAATCCCCACGTCCCGCGCGATCACCACCACCGGCATCCCGTACCCCAGCGCGGCCGCGATCATCTTGTAGAGTCGTGGATTGCGCTCCCGCAGGTAGGCTGCACTATGCTCCCGGGTCTCCGGCTTGATGCCATCCAGATTATCCTCCGGGAAAAGTTCCAAATCCGTAGATTCCAAGCCTGACATTTTGCAGAAAAAAAAGAAGGGCGCGGCACAGGCCATCACCCGTTGATCAGCTTGGTTAAGGCTGGCAGCTTCACCCGCTGAATCCCCAGATCTGGGATCTCGATCACCAGCCCGAGGGCCTTCAGCCGCCGGAACACATGGTGATAGCTCGCGTCCAGCAGCTCGGCCACGCGGCCGATGCTCAGCAGCTGCACTGGCTGGAATCCCAGCATCGCCTTGATCCCCCGCGCGGGAATCACCCACGCGCCGTCTTTTTCTTGGAAGGCGTACAGCGTCTTATCCAGCCCTCGATCCATCGCACGTTGCAGCATCCCCGGCTCCACGCCAAACACGTCCGCCGCTTCCGCGACGGTCCACAGCTTGGAATCAGGTGCCGGCTTTGCCATTGGGTGCGAAAAGAAAGTGGCGGCCCCTTATTCCAGCACCGAGGCGGCAGCCTCCCGGCTCAGCTCCAGCGGCATCCGCTCTATGAAAGGAGCGTCCCGGCTCACCCGGCTGGCCATCTCCCGGTAGGTTGCCCAGACGTGAGGGAAGGCCGTCTGGATCGCACGCACCTCATCCAGCGTGGCAAAGCCCAGCGCCACGCCCAGCCTTTGCTGGAAGGGAGATCCATGCAGCGCCATTTGCGCCATCGTCGCCATGTCCAGCTCCGCCTCGTCTAGTTGCGTTGGTTTTTCCATATCAAATAATCAGTTGGGGTTGAAGGGTGGCGGACACTCACAGGCCGATTGATCCGGGGCAGTCCGGCCCGCTGCCGGGCCTCATCCGCCTCCAGCCCCAGCTGGCGCAGCCACAGCGCACGGTCCTGTTGGCGTCTTTGCCGCACATAGGTCAGGCTATCCTTGTACAGCCACCAGCCCGCCGCGTAGCAGCTTAGGGCCAGCGCGATCACCAGCCAGCCCAGCACGGCATCATTGCCCGCCATCGCATCAATATAATGAGGTTCCATTCGTTTGGGTTCAGTTGAGTTGAGTTGAAAAATGGAGGGAAGCCGGGGAATCGAACCCCATTGAAGCAGTCGGCAGGGCAGGCCCTGCCAGTCGCCAAGCGCTCCGCATACGGCGCTTCCCAGATTGGTTATCCGGCCTTCGCCAGCGCCGGGGCGGGTTGTACAAATGGGATCCCAGCCGGCAACCCGGCTTCCTTCGCGCTCCGGATGCAAAGCCGCAGCGCTCCGCTTGTGGTGTTGCAGGTCGCCTTGGCGATCTGGCGGATGAAGTCCGCTAGTTCAGGTTCAAGCCGCACCGTCATGGTGGGGTTGACTTCAGTTTCAGGTTTGGTGAATGTCACGCTCATGAATTCAAAATAAGACAGAAAATACTTGCGTCGCAACAACTTTCTTGTAATTTTTTGAACACAGCGTAAATAATGATGTGCCTAAGCAAACCCTATCCAACACGGAGCCCTTCAGCTTCCGCCTCCCTACCGAGGATCGGAAATGGCTGGATGAAACCGCCCGCGCCAACGGCGTTGAGGTCGGCCAGCTCGTCCGTTGGGCCGTTATTGCCGTCAAGCAATACATCGACGCACACGGTGGCCGCATCCACCTCCCGCTTGATATCCGCACCATGTGGGAACAGCGCCAGCAGTCCAGCGCCGTCGAAGGCCCCGTGTCAGACGCAAACGCCGGATCCAACCCTCCGACGCCAGCCAGCTTCATCCAAGCGCCCAAAAAGCGCATGGTCGGAAAATAATCCCTGGCCCATGGGTCAGGCGGCACTAGCCGCCCCGGTCAATTCAGGCGTTTGCCCATCCCCCGGGCGAATAGCGTCATCACGCCCATCAAGCAGGCCCCAGGCCGGTCCTACCATACCACCACCCATCCCCACCACGGAAGCCCCGTCGTGGACGGATCTCCGTGTAATAACAAAAATCTGAACCTCATAAGTTCCTCATCATAAGCACCTCCACCTCATCCAACAAGAGAAAATCATGACATCACCCATCTACACCCCCCACTGCCCCACCGGCTGCTACCCCACCTGGATCCCAGTCGCAGACGCCCTCCCAGATTCCTGCCGCTGCGTCCTTTGCAGTGATTCCGAATGCACCTACCTCGGCGTCTATAGCCGCAAGGAAATAATCTGGAGCCCAGCCGACGAAGGCACGGACGGCTGGCAGGACGCCCAAACCGAAGGACCCTTCGACAGCATCATCACCCACTGGATGGAACTCCCACCCGTCCCTGAAACCTGAATAGCTGAAAACCGGAACTTCCCCATGAACCCAGCCTACCTCACCTATCTCAACAAATGCCGCGTCCGCACCGGAGACTACGGCACGGACGACAGCGATGGCTTCACCGGCTTCTTCCTCATCCGCCCCCTGCACCGCCGGCTAAAGGTCATCGCCAGCGATGGCCTCGGCTGGCAGCACGTCAGCGTCAGCATCCCCAGCGCCCCGCGCGAGACGCCCAGCTGGGCCGAGATGGCCGCCATCAAAGACATCTTCTGGCCCCCGGACCAGGCCGTCATCCAGATCCACCCTCCGGCCGCAGACTACATCAACAACCACCCCGGCTGCCTCCACCTCTGGCGTCCCACTACCGGCCCGGAAATCCCTCTCCCGCCTTCCTATATGGTAGGCCTTCCCGAACTCAACCTCGCCTGACAACCAACCACATGAAACCCAAACCATACGACAACTTCACCATCACCCTCACCACCGGTCAGCCCGTCACCTGCACCCGCGAGACCATCGGCCCATCCCTCGCTCGCACCTACCTGCAGACCAACCTCACCAACCGCAAGCCCCGTCCGAGACAAATTGAGATCCTCAAACGCGACCTCCTCGCCGGCGCGTGGCGCTTCACCCACCAAGGCGTCGCCTTTGACGCATCCGGCAACCTCATGGACGGCCAGCACCGGCTCATGGCCATCATCGCCGCAGATATCAGCATCCCTGACATCCTCGTCTGGCGCGGCATCCCGGCAGAAGCCAAAGAAGCCACAGACCAAAGCCAAGGCCGCACCCTCGCCGAGAACCTTCAGCTCATCGATGGCGAGAAAAACACCGCCTCCCTCTGCTCCCTTGTGAATGCCATCGTCCGCTGCTGGACCTTCTACGACTTTCGCCTATCCTTACCCCAGACCCGCGAAATCCTCGCCCTCTTCCCCCTCCTCAGAAAAGTCGCCGCCGTAGACTCCCGGTCCGTCCCACCGCCCTTCGCCGTGCCCGCCGTCCGGGCCTGCTGCGGCATCGCCCTGCACCGCTGGCCCCAGGAAGCCGCCGCCTTCCATGACTCCTACCAGAAAGGCCTCAACCTCAGCGCCGACAGCCCCGCCCACCATTTGCGGAACTTCTGCCTAAACAGTGAGATCAAAGGCAGCAAAATCGCCAAAACACTCTTCGCCTACACCGCAGACTGCTTGGAAAGACACATCGCCGGCCGCCCCATGTCCTTATCCAAGCCCACCGGCACCGGCCGCGAATGGCTCCGCCAAGCCATGCCCAAAGAATACGCCGCCCTCCGCCAGATCCTCAAACTCGTATAACATCATGCCAGACCTCATCATGCCCTGCCACGAATGCTGGGGATCCGGCACCCTGCGCGGCTACTTCCTGCGTTGGGTCAGCCCAGCCCCCGCATCCCAGCAGCACACCCGCGCAGAGCAACGCCGCCTGCAGGCCCCCCGGTGGGCAGACCAGGAACCCGCAGAAGAAGAACATCCCTGCCACCTCTGCGCCGGCACCGGCCAGCTCCGCAACCACGAAGCCGAAGACCTCGCCGCCCAAGCCGCTGCCCCCAGCCGTGGCGGCATGGCCCTCTACAACCCCACCACCCGCCAATGGTGGCCCGCCCCTTACCAACCGACACCGACACCATGAAAACTCAAATAATGCTCGACCTCGAAACGCTCGGCAACAAGCCCGGCTCCGTAATCGTCGCCATCGGAGCCGTCAAATTCGGCAACCGTGAAATCCTCGACAGCTTCTATGAACGCATCGACGCCGCAAGCTGCTTGCACCTCGGGCTCCGCCTGGACATCTCCACGGTACTGTGGTGGATGCGCCAGAACGATGCCGCCCGCCACGAAATCACCCAGCCAGGCAGCAACCTCATTGAAGTACTCATGCGCTTCTCGGCATGGTTAGGCGACCCCGACGCCGAAGTATGGGGCAACGGTGCAAGCTTCGACAACGTCCTACTCTCCGACGCCTACGACCACGCCCAACTGCCGCGCCCGTGGAAATACTACAACGACCGCTGCTATCGCACCGTCAAAAACCTGCATCCTGCAGTAGTCATGGCCCGCCGAGGCACTCACCACAACGCCCTCGACGACGCCAAATCGCAGGCCACTCACCTCATGGCAATGATAAATCCAAACACCCCAACTGAGCCGCGCCCATGAAAACTGCGGCGTCGGTTCCAGCGAATTGTCCTGCTTCCCGCGACCGTAGGACACGGGCAGGACGGAGGACGGAGATACTGGCCCATATCCGATTCCATGGGGGATTCTCGATCTTCTGGGTTACTGAGCATCATTTGCGGGCCGTTGTTGCTGAAGCGATGCGGAAAACCGGTGAGATCGTGACTGACGAAAAAACTTACCCTTACCCATGGATCGGAGCAAAGATTTCAAGGCAGAACACGGCCATCACGCCATCCGGATCACATTCTCCGGCTGCCGCTCCTCCTGCAGCCATGCCCCCATTTCCCGCCGCATCAGGGCCGTGACATCGATGCGCTTGGCATAGTGCTTGGCCGTCGTATCCACACTACTGTGCCCCAGTGCTTCCTGCGCGGCCGTCGGCTTATCGATGCTCCAGAGGATTGATCCCACCGTATCGCGCAGCCGGTGATTCCCCTGCGTCCTCTCCCCCGTCCCGCCGATGATCGTTTTCACCCACTCATTGTGCTGCATCCGCACCAGCTCCTCCCGCTGCTTCTCCGTCCCGCCCGGCAGGATCAGATAGTCCCCCTTCCGGCGGTTCGCCAACAGCGCCGCCGCCACCATGCGGGTCAGGGGTATCATCTGGTCGCGCGTCCCCGGCTTCTTGCGGAATTTCGGCTCCGTCCGGTTCCGGATCTCCAGATGCCAGCGGCCGCCCACCTTCACCAGCCAGCTGGCATGGATCGCCACCACATAAGCGCTTCGCAGCCCCGTCTGTCGCAGCACCGCATTCACCAGCGCCAGCGCCGGCCTCGTGCGCCGCAGCTCCTCAGCGCCTTTCAGCATCGCGGTGAACTGCTTACCATCCAGCGGCTCCGGCCGGCTATCCTCCTCCGGCAGCCAAGGCCCCTTGCGGAATCCGTCCAGCGTCCCCGGCAGCTGCAGCGTCTTCAGCTTGTGGTAGGTGGCATCCTTGGAAAACAAATCCGTCGCCATCGCCAGCGTAGAATTGATCGTCGTATTCCCCTCCTGCGGCTCGCTCCAGTCCAGCGTCCCGCCCTGCGCCTTCTGGAAATACTTCTCCCTCAGCTCCGCCGTCAGGATCCCCGTAGACATTGCCCCGATCCGCGTCCAGTCCGCCACCTGCGCCCCGATCTTCTTCCCTTGGATCCCACCCGTGTGGATCGTCCATGCATCCAGCGCCGTCGCCACCACCCGCCGCATCGCATTGATATTCCGCTGCACATACATCGCATTCTTCAGCACCTTCACCCCCTCCGCCTCGTAGGCCTCGAACAGCTGCTTGAACGTGCAAAGCGTCGCCCGCCCCTTCACTGGTTCCAGCGCATCCATCATCGCCTGCCAGCCCTCCGCCTTAATCTTCCGCTTCGCCGCCGCCTCCAGCCGTTCCGCCAGCGCCTTGTCCGTCGCGTTCGTATTGCGCAGAATCTGCCTCCCATCCGCCCCCCGGATCTTCAGGTAATAAGTATCGTAAAACTCCGGCACCTCCGGATTGGACCATTGGGCTTTCGGACGGCGCAATTTAAAGACTGACATGATGGTTGGTTTGGTTGATTGTTGACCTTTCAAAGGTTTGCGATCAGCAGAGCAAATACCTTTGGATATTCCTCCTCGATGCGGTCCATGACAGCGGCAAACGCCGCATCTACACCCATGCCTTGGTCCATGAGCTTCTCCGTTTTAGAATTGATCATCTCGATGAGTGCGTTGATTTCGGTATTCATGACAGTGGTGGTAGTTGGTTCTGGTTGGTGCGTGGCGGTTAATCGAAGAGGTGGTTGTTGTTGGGGCGTTCATCGCGGCGGAGGATGGCGCATTCAAAGTCATAGCCCACTGGGAATGCTTCAGGACGACCCAGCCGGCGGCTTGGGGTTTTGATGGGAGCTGCGGTGCTGGCCATGACCAAGAAGGCGAGGCGAATGATTTCGGATTTGTTGCCGGTGGCGTATGCGGCTTGAAGCTCGGTGTCGGTGTCGGTGTCGGTGTCGGTGTCGGTGTCGGTAGTGGTCATTGGTGGGCTGGGTTGATTATACCGGATTTTATACCACAGGAATCTGTCACGTCAAGCAAACTCAAGCAAATAAAATTCAGCCATCCAGACCCAAACGAACTCCAGAATATTCCATTTTCCCCGTAACCCCCTGTAAATCAGCACACAAAAAAGCCCCATCCGTTTCCGGATGAGGCTGAAAGATGGTGGACAGGCTGGGACTCGAACCCAGGACCAGATGGTTAAAAGCGGCCCGTTCGCAGGTATAATTAAGATCATTTTGAACAAGTTACAGAACGTGGCGGGGACTTCATACCGATTATTATACCAAAAGTGCCCGGGAGTCAATCTGTTTTCCGCTTCATCACCTTGGAAACGGTATCTGGATGGATATGGAACGTCCGGGCAACCTCCTTCATGGTGAACCCGGCCCGGACACGGCGCTGGATTTCCGCAACCTCAAAGTCCTTCAGGGGTTGATTTGGTTTCCGGCTTCCATCGAAAGTTCCCTTCCACTTTGATAGGCTTTCTGGATAATACTTCCGCTTTGGCGGGGGGGCTGGCGGGGAAGGTGGGGGATGCGGCGGTTCATCTTTTCCCAGGTGCTTCCAGGTCAGTCCAAGGCAGACTTTCCTGATGGTCGATGAGTCCACCCCGTATTGCCTGCCAAGCTCACAGTAGGACTCGCTTTCTGGCGTCCAATTTGAGCGGATCTCCCGGACTTCCTTCTCGGTCAGGACGTGGTTGAAATGGACTTCCCCTCGTGGGCAGGCTTCGGGCTTGGCGCGGAAGGGGGCGCGGTCGCCAGTGAGGGCGCGGCCGCGATCTACCATGTCTTTGGCGTTGGCGAGCTTGTGGCCGGCGCGGAGGTGGGCGGGGTTGACGCAGATGGGGTTGTCGCAGGAATGCAGGGCATCCGGGCAGTCCGCTGTGAGGGCGCGGCCATCAATGAGGAGGGCCAGCCGGTGGGCGAGGACGCGGACCATGTCATCCAGGAAGGCTCTGCCGTAGCCCTTGCTGGCCATGGCTCCTTTCCATGGCCAGCATTCATCGGCAGCGCGCCGGTCCACCCGGGCCCAGAAGCGGGCTCGGGTGGTGGCGGTGATTCGTTCGTCGCGGGGATCAAGGAGGCGGATCATGGATGGGTTAAGCAGGCAGGGGTTGAGCTGATCCAGAGAGCAGTAAAGTCCAGCGGCAGGTGCAGGGTGCCCCCGTGCGCCTCCGCATAGCTCAGCAGGGCCCGGACGGCGAGGCAGCGGATTTGCTCCGCCTTCAGTCCGGTGCGGCCCGCCAGCGCAGCAAGCTGGGCGTTGTGCTCCTCTGTCAGTTTCCAGTATCGCTCAGGATCTTGTCCAGCATCTCGTTGATCAATTTGAGGGACAAGCCCTGCGGGGTTGACTGATCGTTTTCCCACTTGATCAAGGTGCCACGCGGCATCCCGATTTGTTTGGCGAATTGGGCTTGGGATAATCCCAATTTGGCCCGTGCGTCTTTCAGCTTGCGGCGCAGTTCCTCTGACATAGTTTTGTTTCATGATTTGGAGTTGGTTCTGTCGACTCTGGTCTAGGCCCAGCGGAGTGTTGACGCACTCCTTGGGCCGCTTTGTTTCACCCGTGGCACGGGCTTCACGGCTTACTATTGGCAGGTAGCTAATAGGACGCAAGCACAAACTTGCAGATTTGGAAACTTCTATTATTTTACCAATTGAATCCGGGCGATGCGGCGGACGGTGGTCACGTAGTCGCTGAGGCGGCGCTGCAGGGCGGCGGGGGAGGCTGGCTGGTATTGGCCGGTCTCGATCTCCCGGCGGAGCTTCTTCACGGCGTTCCGGGTGCCGGGGCCGGCGCTGCGGATGAGGGCGGTGCGCTGGTCATCGGTGAGGTAGCCGTTGGTGATCCGCTCGAGGGCGGCAGCGCGGACATAACGGTCGGCAGCGAGGCCTCGCAGGCCGGCGGCGGCGGCGGTGGCCCGCAACTCGCTGGGGGTGTCGTCGAGGTATTGAGACAGGGCCACTTCGTTGTCGATGCCGGAGATGCTCAGGCGATTCCGGGCCAGCCAGGAGGCCTCGGGGTCGCTGCGGTCCTGCTGGGTGATCAGCCGATTGATGACCCACGGTCCGGGTTCCCTCACCGGCTCGCCGAAGAGGTTGATGGCGGGCTGGCCTTGGGATTTCAGCACGGGGAGGTTGGCGAGCATGGTGCCGTTGAAACTTCCGGTGTCGATCTTGGTAGGGTCGATGGCCTGGGCGATGTTGCGCAGGAGCCCCTGCGCCGGGATCAGCCCGGCGGCGGTGCGGTAGGCGATGCTGTTGGGCTTGGCCGTGCCGTCGAGCATGCCGAAGAGCTTGTCCATGCTGGAGAGGACGCCGGTCTTCATGAGTGCTGCCCCACTACCGGCAAGGATGGCCTGGGCGCGTTGCCATGGCTCGTCGCTGTCCTTCCGGCCACCGTAGCGCCGGCGGTCCATGCTGGTGCCCACAGCGGATAGGATGAGACCGAGAGGGGTTTCCGCGTAGGAGATGTAGGCGGATCCTATCTTGATCGTGAAGGGACGCCATCCGCGCGGCATTTGATCGCGCTTGGCTTTGTCGGTGGGGCCCAAGCCATAGACCATGAAGGGCACGCGCTCGTCGTCCTGGTCTTCGTTGCCTTTGGCGAGGAGGTAGAGCAGGCCGGCCCCGGTGATGCCGATCACCGAGGCGGCCATCTTCTCGGCGCGTTGCTGCCGCGTCAGTCCAGCGCCTTGCTGGTTGAAAAGGTGCCCCCCTTTGAAGGCCCTCACTGCCCCCACGGGGGTGTAGTCGAGGGCTTGATCTGCCACGTTGGCGACGATGTTCACGAACGGGATGACCATCCTCGCCACCGGGATCCGGCGCACCAGCAGATTGGCGACCTCGGCAAATGCCCCCATGGTCCCCTCTGGCACGTAGTTGTAGGTGGCCTCTCCGCCGAAGCGGCGCGCCGTGGCGAGGACTTCAGCGGAGCGCTTGCCTTCCACGATCTCAAAGGCGCGGCGATCGATCTGCCGGGCGGTCGGGGTGGAGGTGCCGGCGGATTGCAGGTCGAGCTTGGCCTGGTCCATGGCGGCGGTCCAGGTGGCGGCGTCAAAGCCGAGTGTGGATTTCAGGTTGCCGCCGTTGGCCAGGGCGCGGGAGGTCTCCAGCCAGGCGCGGCCTTCCTTGGCCGTGTTGAAAAAGAAGCTATCCATGGCGGTGAGACTGCGGAAGACGTAGCGCCCCCAGGAGGCGGCACCTACTCTGGCCAGCTTCTCCTTGAAGTTTCTGGGGTTCTCACTCCACAACATTTCGAGGACATCGTGCCGCTGCCATTCCGTCTCGCCCTTCATGACAGGGATGCCCTTGCTGAAGGCCTCCCAGCCTTGCTTGGCTCCCTCGGCGGCCCCCTTGAGCATGCCCCTGATAAACTGGGCCGTGTGCCTGGGGTTGTTGGTGAGGACCACCTGCAGCGTCTTGCCGAGCAGCTGGGTGGCGTTGCCACTGACGTTCACCAGTTGGGTGCCGATGCCTGACAAAATGTTGGCATACCAGTAGGCGGTGAGCATTTGCCCCACCGGGATGCTTTCGTGGTGAGAGAGGGCGGCCAGAAGATTTCGCTGGGCCAGATTGCGCAGCCAGCTGCCCTGCGGTGCGGCGTTCACGCGGTCGGCCAGGGTGCGGATCCTAGCGGCGAATTCCGGGGTGAACTTAGGCAGGCCAAACGCGGTGGCGTAGGCGTCGAGGAACCACCGGTCGGTGAGGGCCCCAGCGGCGTGCCCTTCCATCAGGGCCTTGGCAATCGGGGGGATTTTGGCGGCGGCCTTCCGGGTGACCTTGGGCTTGGTGAGCTTCTCCGTGAGCTTGAGGATGGCCAGATCCTTGGCCATGGCGGCGCTGCGGCGGTGCTCCTCGAGCACCAGCCGGTCGAGCACGCCGGCCTCGTGATCCGGCACCCCGAGGGCGGCGGCCTGTGCGGCGAAGGCGGGGTTGATGTCCTTCATGTGGGCGCGGATCAGCTTCTCCAACTCGCTCAGGGTGCCGGCGGTGCCCCAGCTCAGGGTGTCGCTCTGGCTGCGGGCCAGCCTGGCAATCCAGTTGGTGGCGGCGTCCGGCGTCCGGGCGGCGCGTTCCTTGTCCGCTTCCGCCTTGGCCTCGGCGGCGGCTTGTTTCGTGGCCTGCACCACTGCCGCCGGGGTGGTGGCGAGCGTGGTCTGGACATGCTCGGTGCGCACCCGGTCGGTCTGCCGTTGGACTTGGCGGATGATGCCGCGCGGGGAGAACTTGGCCCAGAGGCCGAAGGCGCGGAGGGCTTGCCCGGCTTGGGTCGCCAGCGTCTCCAGCTGGGCGACCACGGCATCGAGCATGGCTTCCGCCTGATGCACGGCGGGGGCATTGCCGGTGTTTTCCGCGCGGCGGGCCCGGAGGTCCAGGCCGATGGCGAGCTGCTGCCCTAGCGCGTTCCTCTCATAATCCCGGAGACCGGCGGCGGGATCCAGGAAGAGCCGGGCCGCGCCTTCCAGGCCGCCTTCCCGGCCGATCCACTCGCGCACCTGCCGGGCTAGCTCCTCCTCCGTGAAGGGGGAATACTCTGCGGGCGTGAAGCGGGCCCGCCAGGACTCCCGCAGCCGGGCGTCTGCCTCCACCCGCTGGCCGAAGATATTGATGGGCGGGCCGTCCGGGGTGGCGGGGATGGTGCTATCCGTGAGAGGGGTGTCCACGGCCGTAGTGGCCTGGGCAAAGATCTTGTTGAGGTGCGGGCGGACGCTTTCGCCGAACTCGCGCAGCATGACGGCGCTCCACTGCGTGAAGTCGCGGATGCCACGGGCAAGGATGAGACTGCCCTTCACCGCGTAGGCGGTGATCAGGGCAGGATCCGGCACGCCGGAGAGCATCTTGCCTTTCCCTTCTTGGATGGTTTTATCCGCCCACTGCTCAGCGCGTTGGGCAGGGGTGAGCGGCGCTTCAGCTCCAGCTTGCGCCACCTCGGCCGCCACGGCAGCGTCCAACCCGCTGAAGATTTCAGCCTCCCACTCTCTGGGTTGGATCCGGGGACTTGCGGTTTCCCCTGCATCATCCTTCTCTTTGCCGATCCGCTCGTAGAGCGTTCCATTTTGGATCCGGGCGAATGTGGTTTTGGCGGCGTCCTCGTAGTCTGCCGGTGCGGAAAGTTTAGTCGTGGATCCCAGCGTGGCATACAGATCCTTCTCGTTATACCACAGCGCTGCCTGCATATCGGCGATGTTGATATCGATACCCATGCGCTTGAGCATCCGCTGGGCTTTCTCCATCACGTCTTGCTGGAACATCCGCTCGTGGTCGGAGCGCGGGGCTTCTTCCACATTCTCCCGGTTCTCGACCCACGTCTTCGCCGCCCTCCTGACAGCCGACTTGTCTTTGTAGCTGGTCGTCTTTTTCTGTCCTTCCCGGTATCCAGTGCGGAATACCTTCTCGACTTCGGCGGCGAAGTCCAGCATCCTTTGGGGGTCATTGATAAATTGATCAAACTCTTCCGGCGACAGGTTCAGCTTGGTCACATCGGTGCCATGGTCCCAGTAGATGGGCTTGCCCTTCTCCATTTTCCTGACCGACTTGTCGTTGGTATACTCTGCCACCATGGCATCCCTCAGCGCGAGGTATTGCTGCGCCTCGAGCGCAGGAGAGTGGATGAAGCTCCACCCGAGGATGCGGTTCCATGTCCGGCTGAACCACAGGTCCGCCGTCAGGGTGGAGTAGTCGCCGTGGAGGTTATTGATGAAGCTGCCAATCTTGGGTCCGAAGACCATCCATCCTGTCACCGTTTGTTTGGCTGCTCCTTTTACCTTCAACGGCTGCCCGTTAAACCACAGGTTTTTGTTCTTTCTCAGGTAGGCATTGATGTTGCCCACCGTGTCCGTTTTATTGAGAAATTTCCGCAGGTCGGCGTAGGAGTTATTCTTCAGCAGCGTCTCCAGCTTCAGGTAGTTATTCTCAATGGCCACCGTCTTGGATCCAAAGGTTCCCGTTACCGGTTGCACGGCCTCGGTGATGGTTTTCCCTCCTTTGCGCCAGTTGGCATAGACCCGCACCGCCATCACGCTGTTGTCGGTGACGTTGTTCCCCTGACTGGCAATGCCGAGGATGGCATCGAAGATCATGGCCTTGTCAGGATCATATTCCGCTCCATTCACATCTAGCTCGGAGAACATGGAGGAGTAGATGGCTTTGGCGGCTTTGAGCGCACGGTCATACCACCCGATGGCGGAGCGCTTCCCGGATTCCGCTGCCTTCCTGACATGCCATGCCACCTCGTCGGCGATGGTCTGAGCAATCAGTTTCCCCGCCTTTGGGGAGTAGTCATCCGGCGCGATGAGGCCCCGCTGGGCACTCCAGTTCTGGAGAGACCACACCACATTGGTCACGCTGGCCACGAAGCGGCCCTCCTTGGTCGTGACCCCCTCCACCCCGAGGTCCACTTTGCCCTCCATGATGGGCACCGCGCTCTTCAGCTTGCCATTCGTCGGATACAAGGCGTCGGCGACGATGTCCCGCTGCGCCGGCGTCAGTCCGAATCGCTGGGCGTAGAGGTTGACGTCGAAGCGATAACCCTCGGATCCGATGGCTTTTGCATACGGGGCGACAAGATCATGAACGATTCTTTCAAATAGGGACTGTCCTTCGGCAGTGGCGTGAAGCCATGCGGCTTTCCTGCTGCTTCCATCGCTTCCCGAGAAATTGGTTTGTGTTTCATTGAGGTCGGAGGATACGAGTTCATGATGACTTTCCGTTAGACCGGCAAGCCGCTGGATGTCTGCAATGGATTGAGTGAAGGCAGGCAAATCCGCCTCGCCCCCAAAGTAAAGGAACTGGGCCGATTTCCCATCGGGCGTGGTGGAGAAGTCGAGACCCCTCTGCCGTGCCGCCTGATGGATCGCATTGACTTGCTTTTCCGACAAGCGTTTTCCTGAGCCGATGAAATAGGAGGGGATGCCCTCCGTCAGGCTGGGGTTGGGCCGGGATACCACGGTGGCATCCTGCGCCCAGGCGAAACCAAACAGGGCCCCTGCTTGGGCCGCCTGCTCATCTGTCATGGTGGCACTGCGGACCACGAAGGATGGCTCCCGGTTCCCCTCCCAGGTGCCGGTGATGGGCTGCACCTCCAGCCCGGTGATGCCATACAGGTCGGACAACAGTTGTCCCACCTTGGCAGACTTGAGGATCTTTCCAGCCGCCACTCCGATCCGCTCCAGGCGGGGCTTCGCCTGGGTAGGGTGAGTCACCGGCCCGGGCAAAGTCTTCGACGCGATCCCGCGCAACTCCGCCTCGATCTCCTTGATCCTCTCACCGTTTTGGTCCGGGTCTTTGTTCAGGTCGGCCAGTTCCGCCGTCAGCGCCCGCTGCTCCTGTTCCGTAGCAGCGATGCCGGATGGCTTCCACCCGTATTCCCCGGGCCGGGCACCCAGCACCATGGATCTTCCTACAGCGCCGGCAGTGGCCTGCGCATAAATTTGTGGTAGGTGCGGGCGGATGGCCTCGCCGAATTCCCGCACCATCTCCGCTGTCCACGCGGCCAGATCGCGCACCCCCCGGGCGATCAGGAGCGAGCCCTTGACGGCGTAGGCGGCGAGCAGCTCGGGATCCGGCACGCCACTGAGCATCTTGCCCCGGCTGTCTGCAATCTTCCGGTCCGCCCACTGCTCCACGCGTTGTGAGGTGCTGACATTATCTGAACCTCCAGCCGGGGCAGATTGGGGCATTGCCGGGGCAGGTTGGGGCATTGCCGGGGCAGATTGGGGCATTACCGGGGCAGGGGCAGGGAGGCCGACGGCTTGACGGTAAGCTTCTTCCAAAGCCGCCGGGGTGACGGGAGCAGAAGCAGCAGGGGCAGGGGCAGAACCGAGGGACTGCTGGCGGGCCAGCGCCTGACGGAAGGCGAATTCCAACACGCCAGCCGGGGCATCCACCATAGGGGCTTGGGCTTGGGTTTGGGCTTGGGCTTGGGCTTGGGCTTGGGCTTGGGTAGTATTTGCGGGAAATACTACCGTAGGGTCAAGCCGCTGCTGCAGAACCTGTTCCGGCATTTCCACCGTGATGGTATCGCCCGGGCTGCTGTTGTTGCGCAGCATTTCCACTGTGGCCTGGGCGGTGTCGGGGGTCACGGCGGCGGCGGTCACCTCGGTGCCAGCGGCGGTGCGCTGGACGATGGCGGCGCTGGCCCCGTCCGGCTTGGACGGGGTGGCCATGCCGAGGAGGTGGCCGGTGCGACCTTCCTCCACGGCTTGCTGGATTTCGGAGGAGCTGACATCGAATCCATGCAGAAACGTCCCGGCGGGGGTGGCGGTGAGGAGCACTCCCTCATCTTGCCCGGGCTGGTATTCCGCAGGCACCTGCTCTGGATCGATGCCGGGGAAGAGCATGGCCGGGCGCTGTCCACTGAGGACGCGGCGGCGCTGCTCGAGCAGCGTCTCCCGAGTCTCCGGCACAGTGCCGGTGGGATCCGTGGCCGTTGGCGGCGTGAGCGTCGGTGCAGCCTGCGCCCTGGAAGCGCCCGCAGTGAACCCGGTGATTTTGCTCCCATCGTTGGCAGGCGGGCCGTCAGGGCTATAGAGGTCGTAGCGGCCACTCAAGCTGTCGGAGGTGACATCCATCCAGCGCCCAGTGTGGGTGGTGCCGTTGCTGTAATGGATGGTGACGGTATCTTTCGGGCGGATGCCTTGCTCACGGAATTGATTCTCGATATCGGGAGAAACTGCCAGATCACCGGGGCGCAGGCGGTATTCGCTCGGTTCGCCCCGCTTGATTTTGGCGGCTTCCACATCCGGCACAAAGGCCCCGATCCCGGCTGAGCTGTTGGGGTCCGGCGTGGAGTCTCCCCGGTAGCCGTAGGCGGTGGTGCGGCCGGCGGTGGGGATGGGGGCCGCTTGTCTGGTGGCAATCGCGGGCTCCGTTCCGGACGGGTCGGGGAACAGGCTGGCGTCCGGGCCGGGGGCTGCAGTTGTAGTGTCCTGGGGGGGGGATGACTCTACAAGTGCTGGCGCTTGACCGGGGGCGTTCCGGTCCCGCATGGCATTGACGGCCTTGCCCATTAGGTGCCCGCCGGTTTCCACCACGCCCGCGCCGATGGCCCCGCTGAGACCATCCTTGAAGACCTGTGCATTGCTGGCATTGGGATCCTGCAGGAAGGTGGTGCCGGACTCCTGCACCCCCTCCATCGCGGCCCCCTTCGCCAGCTCCCGGCCAAAGCCTGCCGCGCCGGTGCGGGCCGCCTTTAGCGCCTTGGTCCCGCGCAGGAACGGGATCACGGCCGTGGCCAGATCGATAGGACTGCCCTGCATGTCCATGCCGCGCAGGGCCAGGCTGTCCAGCAATCCGGGGTCTCGCCCGGCGATGCGGTTGGCCTCCTGCAGCTTGGGTGCGTTGCGCACCTCGGCCTTCCATTGAGCATCGGTCTGCTTCACCTTATTGGAAAAAGCCTCCCATGAGGAGGGCTCGCCCGTGGCGATGTAATCGGCCAGGAACTCCCGGGCGGGTGGACCGTTCTCGCCTTGGCGGTTCCCCAGATAGCGGCCGCTCTGCTTGTAGGCCGCGAACCGGTCCGGGGGGGCCTCTGCTCCATGGTCCGCGCGGACGGCGGCCGTGGCCAGGCCATCGGTCAGTTGTCGCACGTATTCTTGTGCTGGCTTGTCCAGCTTGTCCTCAGCCTCGCCGGACAGCCAGGCTTCCACGCCGGCGGGGTAGGTCCGCTGGTCGATGTCCGCCTTCAACAGCTCCAGCCCGCCGTCCCGGTTCTCCTGCAGGTCGTTAGGGTCGAAGCTCTTGATGCGCTGCAGCGTGCCATCCGCCAGCGTCTTCACGCCCTGCATCAAGCGTCCGCCGGAGCCGGTATCCGTCAGGCCCGCCGCATCCGTGCCCGCCAGGACAATGGCGGCACCGGAAGCCGGGAAGCTGGCCACCACCTCTTTGACCGCGTTGCCGATGAACCCAGCGGTGGAGCGCACCCACCCCGGCTCATTGCGCGTCCACAGTTCCTGCACCAAGGCCGCGTGCGCCGCCGGGTCCGGGTTGTTGGTGCGCTGGGAGATGCTATATGACCGGATCATCTTGGACCGGGCGGCGGCATCTGCCTGCTGCCACTCCGGCGCGGAGGTCAGGGTATCCGCCCATGTGCCTATTGTTGTGGGATCCATGTTATGGGATGGGTATTAAAAGCGGAAAAGTAAAGTCAGCAGCCCGCAGATCAGAACTACCCCGCCGAGGGACAGCACACACAGCAGGAGGATGATCATGATTTTGGCATCCAGGGGCAGGCGTTCATGATCCGGGGAGGGGTCAGGGGCGGGGTCAGGTTTCACTGGTTTGCGTTCCAGTTCAGGAAAGAGGGGAGTCCGGAAGCCGGTGGATTTACCGCGCCTGCGGCAGCCCCATTCACGGGCACTGCTGTCACCCCATCCGCGCTTACCCGATACCAATTGCCATCCTTGCCCTGCCGCACTTGCGGCTGTTGCCCGGCGGCAGAAGGAAACTGGCCTTGTTGGATTTCCGTTAGTTTACCTTGACTGCGGATGGGTAGTCCTCCCGGAGTCATACCCATTGACCCTTTTTCCTGAATAAAGGCAGGCGCATTTGAAACAACGTTGCCATTGGCAACCAACCGGCGCAGGGTTCTGCCGTCCGGCATTGGAATGTCCTCGTATTTCGGCCCGCCGGGCTGCTGCTGCGCGTCAATGAATCGCTTGATCTCACCTCCTTGGGTGATGACCCTGCCCCCACCGGGGAGGGTCTGCTCACTGATCGGCCCGGGGGCCGGCGTCACGGGGTCCGGTCGGTTATTATAAGCCACCCTCCCATCCCCGGTCAGGATGAGCGTCCCGCCGTCCTGCGTGGTGATCGTCTGGAGCTGGGAGCGCAGGGCGTTCTCCTTCTCCATCATGGCTTCCTTCCGCATCAGATCCTGCTTCTGCTGGGATTCCAACATGTATCCCTTGGCCATACCCAGGAGCTTCTGTTTCCCGGCCAAGTTGGCGGCGTGGAATTTTTCCGGGTCGATGTTCGCGGCCGCCTCCGGGTACAGGGATTGCAGGCCCTCATATTCCACATCCGCAGCCTGGGCTGCGGCGCGGTTGCTGGCCCATTGGCCGATGCCGTTGGCGATGGATTGGCCGGCGGCGGCGATGGCCGGGCCCATGCCCTGCGTTTCGCGGTCGATGGACGCGCTGAGTAGGTCGGATCGTGGAGAGTAAGCACCCATATTTGTTATAAAGTTAAGTTAAAGAAGAGAAAGCAGGGCCATGCCCACGCCGCTGCCAAGGCCTGCCATGCCGCCCGCAGTGCCGACTCCGGCAGCAATACCAGCACCTGCCAGACTGGCCCCGGCGCTTAGCAGCCCAGACTTCATGCTGGCTTGCCGGGCGGCGGCTGCGTTGGCATTGCCGTTGATCATGTTTTGGTTGGAGAAGTAATAACTATCCTCACGGTTGACGTCGAACTGGGCCTGATCCTGCCGCAGACTCATGCCGGAAAGCAGGGCACTTTGGTTGGTGGCTCCCACGCTATTGGCAGAGGATAGGTAGTTCCCGTATTGCGCCGGTCCGGAGACCTGACCGCTCGCCTGGCTGCCGCCCCTGCCATACATGCGGGTGTAGGGATCGAAGACCGCATTGCTTTGATTCAGCGCATTCAGCACATAGCTGCGATCGCTGGCCATTCGCTGGTTGCTGTTGGCATCCACTCCGGCGGCGTAGTTCCTCCGGGCATCCAGCCGGCCCCGGCTGGCG
>Ga0304730_1000430_pt1 | contig 36973 bp, 33 predicted proteins | sample M_130628_MF_Meta_FD_190474 | JGI IMG/M metagenome (GOLD analysis project Ga0304730, IMG submission 190474) | Freshwater microbial communities from Lake Montjoie, Canada to study carbon cycling - M_130628_MF_MetaG (v2) (version 2) | ecosystem: Environmental > Aquatic > Freshwater > Lake | place...
TGCTTGACTTTTTGATCTTACCATATTTCAATATGCTCTCGACCAAAAAATCGGCTCAAACACCCGTCTTTATTGCCTTTTTTCCTTTCATCACGATTCCAACTGCAAAATCCGGGTTTAAATAAAAAGTCAAAATCGTATTACTTTCTGAAAAATCGGAAAGTTGAATAGTATATTATTCAAGTACCATTATTTCATTTTATACATTTTTCTACAACTCAAAATAAGCATCCCACCTAAAACCCATTTGCTCACCATGTTTTACATAACCTAATTGATTGGTAAGCATTTTCGTTGTTCCAATTTCAAAATCATTAATATTGGCATGATGATGTCCGTAAATCCAATGTGAAATATTTGACTTATTAATAAAATCAAATAATTCAACGACAAAACCATCATTCAAGGGACTGTTTTTATACTGTTTTGGATAATTCAATAATGTCGGCACATGGTGCGTTGTCACCACATTTTTACCTAATTTATTTTCTTCCAAAGATTTTTCAATAAAAGCAAAACAGTCTTCATGTAGTTTATTGAAATCTTGAATACTCATCATTTTACCATTATTCTTAATAACGAAAAAGTCAGATAAGCTTTGCCTAATTTGCCAACTATTGTGTAATTGAATGTGCGACCAAAGTGTTGAAAATATGAATTGTGTGTCTCCAATAAATTCAGCATGATTATTAACTAAAAAAATATTCGACCGTAATTTTTCATACAATGGATTCGATACATTCTTTAAGTCAAAATGATAATATTCATGATTGCCAGGTATCCAAAATACTTTATCATAATTATCGGCTACAAAATCAATAAACTCATTCGACTTATCATTTAATGCGAAAGGCAAGATATCTCCAGCAAGTATCAATACATCCCCAACAGGAATCAATGGATTTTCTTGAATGTATTTCATATTTTCCTTGAACTCCAAATGCAAGTCTGAGCAATATTGTACTTTTATTTTACTCATTTAATTTAAAAATAAATTAGTTAGACTTCAGCATATACAATCACTCACTCCCCATCCTATGCTTTTCCATCCAGTCTATTTCCTTAGGCATCCCAAGCGCTTGAATTATACCTGTAATAAAAATGAACAAAATAGTAAGTGATAAATACAACAAATTGTAGGCATTATACTTTACAATATCTCCAAAATTGTTTTTGAAAAATACCACCAAATCGGTTATTAAAACTGTTGCCCATCCAAGAATAAAAAAAAGAAAAATAGCATAAGATATTATTCGAATTATTTTACCCGGATAATTGATGGTTCGTTTCCAAAAAATAATAAACACCGTAGAAAAGAAAACCGGTGGAATCAACAACATTACACACATGTAGCCATAAGTAAACCAAGGAATATAATCCAAACCCTGCATTAAAAATTTCAATCCTATTAACAACAAAAACGCTGTGGCGAAAATGCTTACTATGAGTAAAATGATTTTACCCAATAAATTAAAGTAGCGTTCAAATGGTTGCATCTTAAATATTTAAAAATCAAAAACCTACACAATCATGTAGGTTTTTGAAAAACGATTTTTATGAGAAATAATTCAGATTGGTTTTTGGCGTTAGCGCTATTATGGTTTCGTACATCAACTTAACGGTGTTTTCAATATCGCTTTTATGCAACATTTCAACGGTTGTGTGCATGTATCTCAATGGAATAGAAATCAACACAGACGGGCATCCATCATTCGCATAGGCAAAAGAATCTGTGTCGGTTCCGGTACTTCTGCTCACTGTTTTTAATTGGAAAGGTACTTTTGATTTTTCTGCAACATCTTGAACGAAATTCAACAATTTATTGTGCACCGCTGGGCCATAACACAAAGAAGGACCGCCACCACACTTACATTCGCCTTCAATGATTTTGTTGATCATTGGTGTTGTGCTATCATGGGTAACATCTGTAATTATAGCAACATCTGGTTTAATTCTACGGGCAATCATTTCTGCGCCACGCAAGCCAATTTCTTCTTGAACCGCATTTACAACGTACAAAGCAAATGGCAATTTCTTTTTGTTTTCTTTTAATAAACGAGCTACTTCAGCAATCATAAATCCGCCAACACGATTGTCAAATGCTCTTCCAATAATAAAGTCGTGTGCCAACTCATCATATCCATCTTCATAAGTAGCCACAGCACCAATATGAATGCCCAATGCTTCTACCTCTTTTTTATTTCTTGCGCCACAATCTAAAAACAAATTATCTACTTTTGGTTGTGGTTCTTTCGCTTCACTATTTCCCATTCTGGTATGAATAGCAGGCCATCCAAAAACCGCTTTTACTGCTCCTTTTTTACCGTGAATCAACACACGCATTGATGGTGCTATTTGATGATCTACTCCCCCATTTCTTTTTAAATAAATCAACCCTTCAGGAGAAATATAATTTACGAACCAGCTGATTTCATCGGCATGCGCTTCTATTACCACTTTAAATGGTGCGGTTGGATTTATTACACCATAAGCAGTTCCATAAGGATCGGTATGCATTTCATCTACAAATGGCTTCACATATTTCATCCATACTTTTTGTCCGCCACTTTCAAAACCTGTTGGAGAAGGCGTATTGATATAATGTTTTAAAAATTCGTACGAAGCATCTTCAAGTAAGGATGCTTTCTTTTTTGCTTTTGCCATAATTTTAGTTTTATATTTTACAAATTAACTACAATGTTGTTATTATTGTTGCTATTGCCGAAAATAACATTATTCCATCAACCAAAAAATAATAGAAATAATAATTTCTCTTTTTTAAAGATAAAAGAAACATAAGAAAACAAAGAGCCGTTGACAACATCAAGATAAATCTATGTATGTCTGTTATTTGAAAAGGCATCAGCCAAATTAGAGTTGAATTTATGATTAGCAAAACCAACATTAAACCAATCAATTGCGGTTTATTAAAAACGGCAGGTAAACTTGACAAACTAAATTGCTGGTCTTTCTCAATATCTCTATAATCGAAGATGATGCCTATCATCATCATAATTATAAATCGAATTAAAAAAATAGGAATTACTTTCTCGGAATTAATAACAATGTCATTTGCCGCGGGAATAACAACCGTTGAATATGCCCATGCGAATGCAAGCAAAACTGTTTTCAAAAAAGCTATTTTTTTAAACATAAAAAATCGACCATTATTCAATATCAATAAAGCGTACAAAATTGTGGCAATTGCAGGAATAAAAAGAAACTTAATGAGCTGAGGTGATTTTATCAATGCATCAAAAACAAAAACGATTGATAGAATAAAAAAAATAAAATTAGATGCATATCTCTGCAAAGAAATGTTTTTTTTCTGCAAAATATCTTGTTGCCATTTGATTAAAATCCCGTAGAAATTATAAAACAATAAAGTGGCAAAAAAAACCAATAAAACAACAGCAAAATCAATGCGAGTATCAAGTAATACGAAGCTTTGAATGGTTAAAAAAGCCGCACAAAGAGACACAAAAATGGAATGATAAAATATAAAATGTATAAACCGCATTAAGGTGTAATAAAGTAAAATGGTGTTGACTTGATTACATTGCTTTTATGTCCGGCAAAATCTTTTACATACAATTCAAAATGCAAAGTATCGGTAAATGGACTAGGAAAGTGCGGCGGAGGAAGTGCGGTAGAAATATCTACACTTACTTCTACATTTAAATTTGATTTATTGGGAATAGGCAAATTCGGAAAAGCCAAAGAATCGGGCGGATTTAAAGTGTCGTTTTCCAAACGGATATACACAAATGAAATAGAGGTATCCTGAAAACCAAAATCACCTTCAGCATCGGTAAGTTTGAAACTGAGTTGTGGACCAGTTAAACTGGGATTGTCACTGTACCAAGTTGAAGGCGTTATAGACAAAAAGCTGATTTGTGGTTGAGTGGTATAGTTTTCTTTTTTGCAAGAAATAAAAACAAAACAAATCACTGTAAATAAAATGGCTTTATACATGGGTAAAATTTGTTTGATAAAATTACTTAACCAAATTCAATTAACAATTAAAATTAAATCATCAAATTTGCAATCAGATGATGAATATCAAACCATACGATAATATAAAAAGCCAGATTTTCAATGTAGATGAAAATAACTTTGAAGCCCTTTCCATTGAGGTGTTTCGTTATCAATATGCAAATAATGCCATTTATCGAAAATATTGTGATTTAACCATAAGAGATATTGGCACAATTAAGCAATTACATGAGATTCCATTTTTGCCCATTCAATTTTTTAAAAGCCAGCAAATAACTACAGGCAATTTTGAAGCAGAAGCGATATTTGAAAGCAGTGGCACAACAGGAAGCATCAACAGTAAACATTACGTAAAGGACTTGAATTGGTACACCAAATCATTTCTTGAAGGCTTTGATTTATTTTACGGAAATATAGAAGTATACTGCATTTTGGGCTTATTGCCTTCCTATTTGGAACGCAAAAATGCCTCGCTGGTTTATATGGTAAATGAATTAATCAATAAAAGTAAAAATGAATTAAGTGGATTTCATCTGTACGACCATAAAAAATTACATGAGATTATAAAAAGCAATGAAGCTGTTCAACAAAAAACGTTACTTATTGGAGTTAGTTATGCGTTGTTGGATTTTTCCGAGAGCTTTCCTATGAAATTAAATAACACCATTGTGATGGAAACTGGAGGAATGAAAGGAAAAAGGGAAGAGATGACCAAACAAGCTTTACATCAAACATTAATGAATCAATTTGAAGTGGCAGAAATTCATTCTGAATATGGCATGACGGAATTATTATCACAAGCCTATTCATTTGGAAAAGGTATTTTCAGTACTCCCCCATGGATGAAAATTGTATTGCGATCAGAAGATAATCCACTACAAACTTTCATCAATGTTTTAAAAGAAAACGAAACACAACGAGGTGTAGTAAATGTTATAGATTTAGCGAATATTGATAGTTGTAGTTTTATTGCTACAGAAGACACTGGCATTAATTATTCGGATGGTACTTTTGAAATAACAGGCCGATTGAATAATAGTGATATCAGGGGATGTGGCTTAATGATTATTTAAACTTTTTATACTCAATATCATTTTTTTTATCAGAAAAAACCCATTGATGTTTACCCAAAATCAACATCGCTTTTGAATGCAGATACGTTGTATCATCTTTTTTCATCATTAAAAAATAACCGTCCTTAGAAAACACTTCCGCATTTTTTCCATCATTTGAAATATTTACAGATGCAATAAATGTTTTATCTGCATTAAACAGTTGATTATTTAATTCAAAAGGACGCAAACAGGTTTTATTGATTTCGCTCCAAGTATATCCAGCAGAATGAATACATCCATGTTTATCTCTATCAGAGCCTACTCTTGTAACCATTTTTTTTGAAGTTTTACAACCAATAAATAAGATCAACATGAATAAAAAAGACCGTTTAATTATATACATTTATTACATTTTTACAACACAATAATATTCAAAAAAAATAGTAACCCCATCCTTATTTATATACATCAATTTTAAATAAAAAAAAACTTCAAAAAAACTAATAAAAATCATTGCAATTTAGTTTTAGTATGTTTAATTTAGAGTATTGAATTTCAAATTAGAATTTCAGTGGTAAATCAATAATCCTCCAAAAACCCTTCCACATTCAATTTCTTTTTGTAAAGCACAAAGGCATTAAATTATTATTTACCATTAATAAAGCTACATGTACTCAAAAATTTCATTTTTATCCGTAACATTTTTACTATTTGCATCAACCGTTTTTGCACAATATCCTGCAAGTTGTTTTTTTGAAAACTTCGATAACCCTCAATCAGGTTGGGTTTTATCAAATGGAGCGCAAATCAGAAATTACAACAACCCGGCAGAAGGTTGTGGAAACGACAAAGGTATTGTAACACCAAGTGTTGCAGGCAACAACAACATTATCATAAAAGCGCCAACGCACATTTCTAATGGTAATGAAGTTTTAAAAATTTCATTTGACATTTTCAGGTTGAGTGCCAACATGAATTGCAACTCTTGGTCGGATTTTAATTGTCCTACCAATTTGGAAATTTCAATGATAACCGAAAATAATACCATCGCAGGAATTACGAATTTAATTATTCCTCAAATCGGTCCAAGCTTTAACACACAAATTAGGACGATTGTAAACACAAATGGTGCATTGCCTTGTGGAACAGGTTATCGTTTGATGATTAAATTAAAACCAAACAACCCAGGCAATTCTTGTGCTCAACCCAATGCAAAATATGTTTTGGATAACATTGAATTGTGTCAGTGTAATAATCCCTCTGTTATTGATGCTATTGATGATAATCTTTGTTATTTAGCTGATGGGTCTGATGTATTCAATGGTGATGTAAGTTTGAACGACATTTCTTACAGCGGTGCAGATGTTACCTACTCGTTAGCAAATGGTCCATTTGGTTTAAACAGTTCTACAATTGGAGGTTCAATCATTACCTTTAATGCAGACGGCACATTTACTTTAATTCGTACCGATGGATTAGAAAGTATTTTTGATTTCACGTATAAAATGACAGATAATACTTCTGGGTTAACGGATTTAGCTTCAGTACGTGTATGTTTTACCGATGGTGGTCCGCTTCCATTAACATTAATCAATTTTGGTTGTATCAGAAATAATAAAACTGCAGAATTGGTTTGGAATACTTCAATTGAATCTAACATCAATAGATTTGAAATCCAAAGAAAAATTGCAGGAAGATTCGAAACTGTGGGAACTGTTCAAGCAAAAAATTCACCTGTAGGAAGTAATTATGCTTTTAGTGAATACAATAATGCTTCTGAAATGACAGAATACAGATTGAAAATTGTTGAGAATGACAACATCAATAGATATAGTTCAATAAAAACAATAAAGGGAATTAAAGGTGCTGATGAAATGGAAGTTTATCCAATGCCAAGCAAAGGAAACGTAACCATTCGTATGAACGAAATCAACAACCGAGCTACAGTTGAAATCATCAATTTATCTGGAAGTGTGGTTAAAAAAATCAGCAACAACGCTTCAAATGTATTTGAATTCAACGGTTTACAAAATGGATTTTACATCATCAAATACACCAACAATTTGACAGGGAATGTAATTACGAAGAAGTTGATGGTGGTGAGGTAGAGGTTTGTGAAGTTTGGGAGGTTTGAGAGGTTTGAGAGGTTTGAGAGGTTTGTGAAGTTCAAAAGGTTCAATAGGTTCAATGAGTTCAAAAGGTTGGAAGTTCTTTCCAGCATTTGACTTCGACAATTATTTTATATTTTTTTCATAGCCCACGGTTTCAACCGTGGGTTTTGTGATTATAGATTTAAATCACTTCGCTGGTTTAATGGTTTAAGGTTGATTAATTCACAAGATGGTGAGTATCTGATAACCCCAGCGGGGTGACATATCATTAGGATAGTATGATGATGAATTAAAGCCCCAGCGGGGTGACATAAAAAAATCGCACAAATTTTTCAATCCAATTCACAAAAAATTCAACACCGCTAAAAACGGAAAATACTTCCAACCCTTAAACCCGCGTAGCAAATTAAACCGTTAAACCAGCGAAGCGATTTAAACCATTAAACCCGCGCAGCAAATTAAACCCTTAAACCCGCTCACCGCAGCGCTACTTCCGCTTATAATCCCCTCTTTTCCATGCTTTGATAAATTCAGACCATGCAAAAGGATTGAAAATGTTCATTGGAGCAATTTGACCGGAGTAATATAATTTCTTGGATTGTTGGCGTAAATATTGAGAGGAAGCTTCTCTCCCATCCGAAGGTAATGAAGACATCAGCAATCTTCTTGTGGCCATATTATTATTGGCACGAGCTATTTCAATGTCGTCATCCGGAACCTTGGTATTGATAAAATCACGTTCAAATTGTTCTCTCGAAATGCGTTGTTTGATGATTGTCGCCGGTAGAAAAACCGTGTCTGTAACCATTAATTGAATCAAACTAAATTCATTGCCTTTTAAATCGGTGGGCACTTTAATTAATTTCGGCTTAAACCCTATTGAGGTAAATTCTACCTGATCGCCTTTTAAAACTACTATGCTAAAAACGCCTTCTTCATTTGAAATCGTTCCCCTATTTTGGCCTTTTACCATGATGCTTACCGATTGCAAGGCTTTTAAACTATCCGCAGTCATCACCACCCCATAAAGTTGCACAACAGAATCTTTAAACTGTTCAAATTGTGCAAATGAAGTAATTGGTGCGAAAAAAGAAAAAATGAAAATGTATGTTGCTATTTTTTTCATAAGCTATTATTAAGTCAAAATTCAAAAGTAAAAATTCAAAAATTGTTGATCCTCAATTTTTAAATTTTACTCCAATTGGTGAGAAAGTTTTTTCACTTTTCACTTTTTACTTTTCACTTTTCACTTTTCACTTTTTACTTTAGTCATCATTCCTCATTGCATTAACCTCATCAAACTGAACGAAATTAAGGCATCTAAAAAAATAAACCATCGCTATTTTTTCAATTGGCAACAAAGTAAGGTGTTCAATGATTAATTTTGCGGAACGGTTTAAACAATTAACAAATTTTCAACGATGACAAACGAAGCGATTTTAGCTGCATTAAGCAATGTACAAGAGCCCGATTTAGGTAAAGACTTGGTTACTTTAAATATGGTAAAAGATATTTTAATTGAAGGAAATAAAGTATCATTTACAGTTGTATTGACCACGCCGGCTTGTCCGATGAAAGATATGATCATGAATGCTTGTATAAATGCGGTGAAACTATTGGTTAATAAAGAAGCTGAAGTAACGGTAAACTTCACCAGCAATACCACTACAAATAGATTAGACGCAAAAACAGTTTTGGGTGGTGTAAAAAATATCATTGCTGTGGTTAGTGGAAAAGGTGGCGTTGGAAAAAGTACGGTATCTGCAAATTTAGCTCTTGCTTTAGCTGAGGGTGGAGCAAAAGTAGGTTTGATGGATGCAGATATTTACGGACCTAGTCAGCATATTATGTTTGGCATTAGAGGCGAAAGGCCGATGATGCGTGAAACTGATGGAAAAGGATTGATTGTCCCGATAGAAAAATATGGCATAAAAGTAATGAGCATCGGTTTGCTGATTGATGAAAAGCAAGCGGTAGTTTGGCGCGGCCCAATGGTAAGCAGTGCCATTCGTCAATTTGTAAGTGATGTGGATTGGGGCGAATTGGATTATTTGGTTATCGATATGCCACCAGGCACAGGCGACATCCATTTAACCATCGTACAAAATGTACCCGTAACAGGTGTTGTGGTAGTTACTACGCCTCAATTGGTAGCATTGGCTGATGCAAAAAAAGGCATTGCCATGTTTGGACAAGCGCAGTTGAAAGTGCCCGTAATTGGTATGGTAGAAAATATGAGTTATTTCACCCCTGCAGAATTGCCTGATAACAAGTATTATATTTTTGGAAAAGATGGCGGCAAAAATTTGGCAGATGAATACGACATCAATTTCTTAGGACAAATTCCATTGGTACAAAGCATCCGCGAAGGCGGCGACTCTGGCGCACCAATCATGACCAGCGACGAAATGATTTCAAAAAATGCGTTTATAGAATTTGCAGGAAAAGTGGTAAGGGCAATAGCGGTGAATAATGCAGGGATAGCCCCCTCAATCCCCCAAGGGGGAAGTTTTGTACAGGTTTAAATCACTTCGTTTGTTTAATTCGCTTCGCTGGTTTAATGGTTTAAAGCCCCCATCCCCAGCCCTTCCCCCGAAAGGTGAAGGGAGCTTGATCTTTCAAAAAATGATAATTATACACTAACCCCAGCGGGGTGACATATCACTAGAATTGTATGATGATTGCATTAAAGCCCCAGCTGGGCGACATAAAAAATCGCACAAAAATCAAAAAATATACGATAATCCCAGATTTTGCAGTTGGAATCGTGATGAAAGGAAAAAAGGCAATAAAGACGAGTGTTTGAGCCGATTTTTTGGTCGAGAGCATATTGAAATATGGTAAGGTCAAAAAGTCAAGCAAACGCTTGTATTTGCAGCATTTTTTTCTTGTAATAGATTTCAACTGCAAAATCTGGGATAATGCTAAAAACGGAAAATACTTTCAATCCTTTCAAAAGGTTCAATGAGTTGAATGAGTTCAAGAGTTTGTAGATCTTGAACACCAAACACCAAACATTTTTTACGCCAACAACACATGCGCAGGAATATCCAATTCGCGCTGGAAGATTTTTACCAATTCGAGTGTTAAAGGCTTTTTCTTATTTAAGATTGAGGAGATATAACCTTTGCTGCCAATTATACCAATCAAATCCTTATTGCGCATTCCTTTTTCAACCATTTTCATTTTGATGGCTTCAATAGGGTCGGGTAGTGGAACTGGAAAATGTATGTCTTCATATTGTTTAATCAACAAAAGTATAATTTGTAATTTTTCACCTTCAGGTGTATTGGGTTTAATTTTTTTGTCGAATTGTTGATCAACCCAATCCAAGCAATTGGTATATTCTTTTTTGTTTTTGATGATTTTAAGTTCCATAATTTATTTTTTATGCTGAATGGTTAAGGCATCAATTTTATCATATTCTGCGTGTGTACCAAACCACTTAATTTGAATGGCTTTATATTCAAAAACGAATCTTGTTACTAATCGATAATGATTTCCCATGATATTGAAAACAATTCTATCATCTCCAACAATACTTGCAGAACCAAATGTTTTTTTTAGTTCATTAAAGTTTTTAAAGTCTTTGTTATAACATTCATGATACCACTCCAAAATTGCTGTTCTTGCTTGGGGGTATGCATCACAATAATCTAGCAATGTTTTTCTGGTAATGATATTGAACATTTAGGTAAAATTATAAAAGTTTGCTAATAGAAAACAAATTATTTAGTTTGTTTTTTTTTGAATAGTAAAATTAATGAAGGGATTATGAATCACTTAGGAGGAAATCAACAAGAGATTCGCGTTTTTTTCAGGGTGCAACCACAAACAATAAACCTTTCCAAAGGAGAATTTGAAACACAAAGTCACGAAGACGCAAAGTCACGAAGTTTTTTGTAAAACAAAAATGCTAATAATTGGAAAATACTTTGTCTTGAACCTTTTGAACAACAATTAAACCCTTAAACCAGCCCAGCGATTTAAACTTTTGTCTTGTTTCACGCAAAGCCCGCAAAGGTGCAAAGACGCAAAGGAAATAAGGAAATGCAGATCTAGCTTTTCGAAATGCCCAACCATTTGAACGCATTGAACATATTGTTTTGAACAGCCATAAAACCCTTAAACCAGCCCCGCGATTTAAACCTTTGTCTTGTTTCGCGCAAAGCCCGCAAAGGAGCAAAGTCGCAAAAGTTAGAAATTTCCAACACCAAACGCCAAACCATAAACAATCTTTTTACTCTTTTATTCATTTTAATAATTAAAAATAAATAAATCCAAAATAGTCTATTTATTTGAATAATGATAAATATGAATTATGTTTGTTCCCGTTTGGGAATAACACCAAACACCAAACACCAAACACCAAACACCAAACAAACAACAAACAAAAAACCACAAACAAAAAACGAACAATAAACAACAAACATTTCATTTATGAAAAAGCTCCTTTTTGTATTACTCGTTTTATCAGTAACGGTGAACGCACAAGTGCCTTCTTACGTACCTACAAATGGTTTGGTAGCGTATTATCCGTTTAATGGAAATGCAAATGATGCAAGTGGTAATGGGAATAATGGAACTGTTTATGGTGCTTCAATGACATCGGATAGATTTGGAATTACTAATAGTTCTTACACTTTTAATGGAAGTTCCAATTATATTGATGCCAATATAAATCAATCAAATTCTTTTTCAGTTTCGGTTTGGTTTAAATTAAATAGTTTAAATACAGCTAATCAATCTATTGTCCAACACAAAAGCAATTGTTCAAGGGGTGGAGGTTATATTATTGGAGTTAGTTCTGGTAAGCTAAGGTGGGTAATACAAAATTGTGGAAACTGTCCCTCTCAATGCCTTAGTCCTTATTTCGAAGATCATGGAAATATTATGAACATTGACACGAATCAGTGGTACCATATCACGATAGTTTCTGATGGAATTAGTAAACAGTTTCTTTATGTAAATTCCGTAAAAAAAGATTCGATAATAAATTCAAATGCTATTACAAATTATGGAAATGTTCCTTTTTCAATTGCAAAGTGGCACGATTCCCCTGATCTATACTATACCAATGGCAAACTCGACGACATCGCCATCTACAACCGCGCCCTAACCCAACAAGAAATTACTCAATTATACACCGGCCAAGAAATACCATCTTATTTACCTACTAACGGTCTTGTTGGTTACTGGCCGTTTAATGGAAATGCAAATGATGCAAGTGGAAATGGGAATAATGGAACAGTGAATGGTGCGACGCTAACAACTGATAGATTTGGGAATGTAGGGAAGGCTTATAGTTTTGATGGGGTGAATGATTATATCGAAACCCCACATTCAAGTACATTATTGTTTAGTCAAAATGAAGTTAGCATCTCAACATGGATAAGTGTTTCAAATTGGCCACAATTAAATCAAATTGAGAATTATTTTCTTAGTAAGCAATCTTCTTTGGGAAACAATCAAGTTGGTTTTCATTCATATATCTTCAGTGGTACAACATCTACGCCTGTTAAGGCCATTACTAACAGATATAAAAATGGTTCATCTTCAACTTTTGGATCAGTCTCAATAATAAATAATAATCTAGGGAGCGGTGTTTGGTATAACATAATTTATACCCACAATAATTCCTTTGATAAAATATACATTGATGGAATTTTGGTTGACTCCCAAAATTCTGTTCAGCTTGGAGGAACTAATACAGCCCCGTTGATATTTGGTTGTCTGAATAACTATTTGGGGAATTTTAATGGCAAAATCGACGACATCGCCATCTACAACCGCGCCCTCACTCAATCAGAAATCACCCAATTATACAATTCCAACTCCTGCATCGCCAACATCACCAACAACGATACTACCATTTGCCGTGGCTCATCCGTAACCTTAAATGCTGCAGCTGTTAACTCAGCATCGGTAACCGATATCAACGGCAACGTTTACCCTACAGTAAACATCGGCGCACAAACCTGGATGCAGAAAAACTTAAACGTTAGCAAATACAAAAATGGAGATATTATACCACAAGTAACAAATGCTACACAATGGGCTGCACTTACAACAGGTGCATGGTGCTGGTATAATAATGATAGCGCTACTTATGCAGCTACATACGGTAAATTGTATAACTGGTATGCCGTAAATGATCCAAGAGGTTTGGCACCGGAGGGATGGCATATGCCGAGTGATGGGGAGTGGAATAAGTTGGTAAAATTTTTAGATTTAAATGCAGATACTTCTGGTGTTTTTCTCCAAAGCAATCTAGCTGGAGGTACTTTAAAAGAAGCGGGATTGTTAAATTGGTCTAGCCCTAATATTGGAGCAACAAATATTTCAGGATTTTCAGGATTGCCTGGAGGATATCGTGACAATTTAGGACAATATAATTCACTAAGGTTTCTTGGGTTATGGTGGAGCAATTTTGCGTTTAATTCTTCTAACTCATATAAAAGAGGTGTTGGTTATAATGATTCCGGGTTTGGTAGAGATTATTTTGGAAATACATGTGGCTTTTCAGTCCGCGCGCTCCGCAACACCCCCACCTACCTCTGGTCAACCGGCGCTACCACCCCAAGCATCACCGTTAGCCCAACCGTAACTACAAAATATTACTGCACAGTTAGCGATGGCGTAAACACTTGCAAAGACAGCGTAACCGTAACCGTTAGTACCATCACCACCAACCTCATCACCGCCGATACCTTAAAAGTTTGTGGTACATCTACAACCATTTCTGCTACCACCGGCCTTACAAGTTATGCTTGGAGCAATGGCGCAAATACGGCATCTACAACCGTTACAAGCAGCGGCTGGTACAAATGCACCACTACCAATGGCGCATGTACAGCAGTGGATAGTGTGTATGTAAGTTTGTTTAATCCAAAAATTACACAGAATGATACTACGGTTTGTGCGGGTACCCCATTAACATTAACAGTTAATAACAATACAGCCTTAACTTCTTCATTGCCTAACAATTTGAGAAACGGTTTAGTTGGGTATTGGCCTTTTAATGGCAATGCCAATGATGAAAGCGGAAATGGAAATAATGGAACGGTGAATGGAGCTAATCTAACTTTTGATAGAAATGGAATTTTTAATAGTGCATATAGTTTTAATAACAATGAAATTAAAGTTAACATTCCAAACAGTTTATTCTCTTCCAATTTTACAATTTCTACTTGGATTTATTTAGATAGCAGTAGTTCAAATACTAATTACCCAACTTTTATAACTGAACAAAATAGTTATTTGACTTTTCAAATTGAGATATGGCCCATAGGAGCTACACCTAAAGTCAATTTTTATTTTTTGAATAATTATCAAATGCCGGGTTTACAAGTTGAAGATGGTCATGTACAAGCAAATGTTTATTTTAATAAATGGATTAATCTCACATTAGTAAATTCTAATGGTATAAATAAATTGTTTTTAAACAGTAATTTAATTTCAACTTCTCAAACTTCAAGTGTTTTACAAGGAGTAGGTAATGGTTCTTACCTTAAGTTTGGAAATGGAGACTTATTACCAATCGAATTGTTTGTTGGAAAAATGGATGATATATCAATATACAACCGTGCACTTTCTTCAACCGAAGTTCTGCAACTATACAATGGCAATTCCTACCTCTGGTCAACAACCGCCACAACTCCAACCATCACCGTAACCCCAACCGCCACCACTTCGTATATCGCCACCGTTAGCAACGGCATAAATACATGTAAAGACACGGTAAAAATTACAGTAACAAACATTACTTCATTATCACCAACCACCATTTTTGGTGCTCTTGATGTATGTTCGGCTATTGGTGCAGATACCGCAAGCGTTCCGGTTAATTATAAAATCAATAAAATTGCGAATGCCGCTTCTTATGTATGGACAGTTCCTGCCGGTGCTACGTTGTTATCGGGTCAGGGAGATACTTCTATTTTTGTAAGGTTTAGATCTTCGTTTGTATCTGGTGCCATCACCGTAAAATCGGTGAGCACTTGTAACGTTTCTTCGGCAGTAAAATCAGTTACGGTGTACAAAAGAGTAGCTGCCGCCCCTACAGCCATCCAAAAAGAATTTTCGCCAACATCTATTGTAGCTGTTACCAATGTCACGGGTAGCGTTTCTCAAATTTACCGCATTAAAAAAGTGTTGTATGCCACTTCTTACAATTGGTATTTAAACAGAGGTACCAATGCCAGCATCACCCACATTAATGCTGCTGGGGTAAACGATACCGCGGTTATTGTTACGTTTGCTTCTTGTTTTGTAAAAGATACCCTTTCGGTAAAATCGGTTACGCCTTGTTCTATTAGCACAGCTAAAACAGTAGTCATGAGTGCCAGTACAACGCCAGCAACGGTTTCTGTAATTGGTACACAAGCAGGTGATTTTGCTGTTTGTATCGGTTCTTCAAAATCTTTTACTGCAATTCCAAATACGCCTTCTGCTACTCAAACTGCTATCGCAAAATATCGTTGGACGGTTCCTGCCAATAGCATCATCACTTCCGCAACTACAGATAGTGCAACCATCACCGTTAGTTTCAATACCGGTTTCACAGGTGGCTCTTTAAGTGTAAAAGGCATTAGCAGTTGTAATGTAGTGGGTACAACTGCTACAACAAGCGTGTTACAATTTTTACCCCCAACACCAGCAAGCATCGGCTCTAGTACAAATAGCTACAACGCATGTATCAACAGCAGTGTTACTTACACGGCAATCGTTGGTACAGCTACAACAGCGCAAGCTCCTGCTGCATCATTCCGCTGGACAAGGCCCAACAATACAACCATTACATCTGCATCAGCAGATAGCTCGAGCATCACCGTTCGTTTTAATACGGGTTATACCGGTGGAGTTATTTCGGTAAAAAGTCAGAGCCGTTGCGGCACATTAAGCGCGGCACGTTCACAATCGCTTACACATACCGGTTGTGCATTAGGTACAAAATTGAGTCAGCCAATTACCACATCATACAACAATTCATTTGAGGTAAGTTTATATCCAAACCCTACCGCAAATGCGTTTAAATTATTAATAAAAAATAATAAAGTAGCCGGTACAATTTCATCAACTAGCGCCATCGTAAAAGTCATCGACATCCAAGGCCGCATGATCAAATCATTCCAAGCCAACACCAACCAAGTTATCGCCATCGGCAACGAGTTGAAACCCGGTGTGTATATGGTGGAAGTGCGCGTGGGTGAGGAGGTGAAGGTGGTAAGGGCGGTGAAGTTTTAGCCCCCTCGATCCCCCAAGGGGGAAGTTGGAAGCGTATAAAATAATTGGAATTGTCAACTGTGAATATCATGAAACACACGATACTTATGCTCCCTTCTCCTTTTGGGGAAGTTTTTTTGAAACACGAAGACACGAAGGCACGAAGACACGAAGTTTTTCTATAAAACAAAGTTGTGCTCCTTATTGGAAAATACTTTCAGCTTCCCCCTTGGGGGATCGAGGGGGCTTTTTGTTTCGCGCAAAGCTCGCAAAGGAGCAAAGTCGCAAAGGATTTTTTTGAAATACAAAGTTTTTCTATAAAACAAAGTTGTGCTCCTTATTGGAAAATACTTTCAGCTTCCCCCTTGGGGGATCGAGGGGGATTTTTTTGTTTCGCGCAAAGCTCGCAAAGGAGCAAAGACGCAAAGGATTTTTTTGAAACAGACACAAAGTTTTTCTGTAAAACAAAGTTGCTTATTAATGGAAAATACTTAAAGCTTCCCCCTTGGGGGATTGAGGGGGCTTTTTGTTTCGCGCAAAGCTCGCAAAGGAGCAAAGACGCAAAGATTTTTTTTTGAAACACAAAGTTTTTCTATAAAACAAAGTTGTGCTCCTTATTGGAAAATACTTACAGCTTCCCCCTTGGGGGATCGAGGGGGCTTCCTAACCAATCCATCGCATTCTTAAACAACAATTTCTCCTTTAATTCCTTACTCAATTCCATGCTTTCAATCAACGCTCCTGGTCTATGCTCTCCTAGCGGAAATGGATAATCGCTGCCCATACAAATAAAATCTTCACCCATTACATCGATTAAAAATTCCATAGCTTTTTTATCATGTACCAAACCATCAATCCAAAATTTACCAATATAATTTCTAGGGCTGATTGGATTGTCTATCGCAACCAAATCAGGACGTACATTAAATCCATGTTCGATTCTACCGATAGTTAACGGAAATGATCCTCCTCCATGTGCAAAAGCCAACCTAAGCCTTGGGAATTTTTCAAGCACGCCACCAAATATCATCGAACAAATTGCCCTTGATGTTTCTGCCGGCATTCCAACTAGCCAAGGCAACCAATATGTTTGCATCTGCTGCTCCCCCATCATTTCCCATGGATGTATAAATAATGCGCATCCCAATTCCTCCGCTCTTTTATAAAAAGGAAAAAATATTTCATCGCCCAAATTTTTGCCATTGATATTGCTGCCTATTTCCAAGCCAGGCATTTTCAATTCTTGCACACATCGCTCCATTTCTTTAATCGCCAAATCTACATCTTGCAATGGCACGGTGCCTATACCCATAAAATGATTCGGATGTTGTACAACGGTTTCGCAAATATGATCATTAAAGAAACGAGAAGTTTCCAATCCGTCATGTGGCTTTGCCCAATAATTAAACAACACCGGAATCGTTGAAAGCACTTGCATATCTACATTCGTATCTTCCATTTCCTTTATCCGAACCTTGGCTTCAAAACAATTGTCCTCTACCTCTCTAAACAATTTATCGCCTTTCATCATGCACGCTTTACAATTGCGGTGCTCAAGATGTATAAACTCGCCATAGCCAAACTTCTTCACCCAATTGGGCATTTTGTCGGGCATGATATGTGTGTGGATGTCGATTTTCATAAAATGTTTGGGGTTTGAAGCCCCCATCCCCAACCCTTCCCCCGAAAGGTGAAGGGGGTTTATTATCGTTCCATGTCTAGCATCTAGAATACAAAGTCGAATATGATTTTTTTTTGTTGACTCCCTAACCATTAAACCATTAAACCATTAAACCATTAAACCATTAAACCATTAAACCTTAAACTTTTTTACCCTCTCTTCACCGGCGGAGCCATCACCGATCCGCATTTATTACAAGTACGTTTGTGCTCATCTGCATAAAAACCTTCCATAATTGGAGGCAATTGTTTTACGATATCGGTTACGTTTAAATGGGCTTCATACAATTTGTCGCCACATTTTTCGCAATACCATAAAAACCCATCTTCTTCAGTTGCCCTTACTTTTTCGATAACCAACCCAATGGTGTTTTCGCCACGTTGAGGTGAATGTGGTGTTTTTGGTGGCAATAAAAACATATCTCCTTCATGAATATGGATATCTTTTGGCACGCCATCATCAATTATTTTAACCACAATATCGCCTTCTAACTGATAGTATAGTTCTTCACTTTCATTGTAATGATAATCTTTACGCGAATTGGGACCACCAACCACCATGACTATAAAATTTTCAGCATCTTTATAAATGCATTGATTTCCAACTGGAGGTTTTAATAAATGACGATGTTCATCTATCCATTTTTTTAAATTGAAAGGAGCTAATATGGCCATATATTTTATTTTTTAGAACGGAAAGATAATTTTTTTTTCCTTATAATTTGCTTTTAAATCCAAAATTCTAACAAACATTTCTTACAAAAAAACTTATTTATTTACCTTTAACGCATGCAATTGGATATCCCTTATCATTTAGAAAATTTTATTGATGGCGATTTTTTTCCGCCAATAAAAAACGAATTTTTGGATAATGTCAATCCGGCTACAGGATTAATGGTTGGAAAAATTCCAAACAGCACTGCTGAAGATGTTGAAACAGCTGTAATTGCTGCAAAAAAAGCATTTCCAGATTGGTCTGGTTCCAGCTCAGAAAAAAGATTCCGTATTCTTAATCGCATTGCAGAACTGATTGAAGAAAACATGGAAACCTTGACTTTAGCCGAAACCAATGACAATGGGAAACCGTTATGGTTAAGCAATCAAGTTGACATACCCAGGGCTTCTTCTAATTTTCGTTTTTTTGCAACTGCAGCCATGCAATTCGCTTCCGAAAGTCATTCGCAGCAAAATCATTCCATTAATTATACCCTTCGTCAGCCAATCGGCATTGTAGGTTGTATTTCTCCATGGAATTTACCTTTATACTTATTTACTTGGAAAATAGCACCCGCATTAGCAGCAGGGAATTGTGTTATAGCCAAACCATCTGAAGTAACGCCGGTTACTGCTTATCTTTTGGCTAAAATTTGTAAAGAAGCGGGATTACCAAATGGCGTATTAAATATCTTACATGGAGATGGTCCTTCTTGTGGTGAGGCCATTGTAAAACATCCATTAATAAAAGCAATTTCGTTTACCGGAAGTACAAAAGCCGGTGAAAAAATAGCTTCTATTGCAGCTCCGATGTTTAAAAAATTATCATTAGAACTTGGTGGCAAAAATCCCAACATCATTTTTGCAGATTGCGATTGGAAAAAAATGTTATTCAACACCATTCGATCTTCATTTGGAAACCAAGGTCAAATTTGTTTATGTGGAAGTCGGATTTTAATTGAAGCAAGCATTTATGAAAAATTCAAAACTGATTTTATTCCTTGGGTAGAAAAATTAAACAATGGCGATCCATTATTAGAATCTTCAAAACAAGGTGCATTGGTTAGTAAAGTGCATTTTGAAAAAGTGTTGCAATGCATAGAGTTAGCAAAGCAAGAAGGCGGAAAAATTTTATGTGGTGGTCATGCCGTTAAAGTGGAAGGCAGATGCGAAAATGGATATTTCATAGCACCAACCGTTATCGAAAACCTCGGCCCCAATTGCAGAACAAATCAAGAAGAGATTTTTGGTCCCGTGGTTACCTTACAACCTTTTAATACCATTGAAGAAGCGCTTGAACTCGCTAACGCAACGGATTATGGTTTGGCAGCAACCATTTGGACTCAAGATATTTCAAAAGCCAATTTAGTAGCTTCAAAAATAGAATCGGGTATTGTATGGATAAACTGCTGGTTGGAAAGAGATTTACGCACCCCATTTGGCGGCATTAAAAACAGTGGAGTAGGAAGAGAAGGCGGCTGGGAAGCGATGAAGTTTTTTACGGAGGCGAAGAATGTGTGTATGGGGGTTTGATAAACACGAAGGCATTGAAACACGAAGACACGAAGACACTAAGACACGAAGACTTTAAAACACGAAGAGATTAAAACACGAAGGCACAAAGGCTCTAAGACACGAAGAGATTAAAACACGAAGGCACAAAGGCACTAAGACACGAAGACTTTAAAACACGAAGACACGAAGGCACTAAGACACGAAGAGATTAAAACACGAAGGCACAAAGGCTCAAAGACACGAAGACTTTAAAACACGAAGACACAAAGGCACAAAGACGCGAAGTTTTTAAAACACGAAGACACGAAGACTTTAAAACACGAAGACACAAAGGCACTAAGACACGAAGTTTTTTGTCTTCATCACAATAAAAAAATAACAATAAACCTTTTGTTCTCTGTTTAACTTTGTGCCTTAGTGACTTTGTGCCTTCGTGGCAAAAAAACTTCGTGGCAAAAAAACCTTTGTGGCAAAAAAATAAATTATGAATAACGAAATAATCAAAACAACAAACGCTGCGACTCCTTTAGGCGCTTACCCCCACGCCCGTAAAGTAGGCAACCTCCTTTTCCTATCAGGGATCGGTAGCCGAAGTGCTGTGGATAATAAAATACCAGGCTTGGAATTGGATATGGAAGGTAACATAGTAAAATATGATATCGAAGCGGAATGCCATTCTGTTTTTGCCAATGTAAAAGCAGTGTTGGAAGCAAGCGGAAGCAGCTGGAATAAAATGGTGGATGTAACCGTTTTTTTAACCAACATGAAAAACGATTTTCCTATTTACAATAAAATTTATGGTGAATACTTTAAAGATGTGGAAGCTTGCAGAACGACCGTTGAAATAAAAAGCTTACCCACCCCTATTTGTATAGAATTGAAAGTAATCGCCACTTTGGATTAAGAAGTTCAAGAAGTTGAATCATCCAACCTCAAAAACCTCAAAAACCTCTTAAACCTATTAAACTTCATAATCAAAATGAACTTTATCAACTCACTCGAATTCGCCAAACAACTTGATGAACAAGACACGCTGAAACATTTTCGGGAGCGTTTTTATATTCCCATCATAAATGACAATGAATCCATTTATTTTACGGGAAACTCATTAGGTCTGCAACCAAAAACTACGCAAGACTATGTGCTTAATGAGCTCGAAGATTGGGCAAATTATGGTGTGGAAGGACACTTTCATGCGAGAACACCATGGGTAAGTTATCACGAAATTTTTCCTGAACTTTTGGTGGATATCGTTGGCGCAATGCCCGAAGAAATTGTTGTGATGAATCAGCTTACGGTGAATCTGCATTTGTTGATGACGAGTTTTTACAGACCAACCAAAGAAAGATATAAAATCATCTGCGAAGCCAAAGCATTTCCTTCTGATCAATATGCATTTCAATCACAGGCAAGGATTCACGGATTAAATCCTGAGGATGTAATCATTGAAGTTTTTCCAAGAGAAGGCAAAGCCTACATAGATAAACAAGATATCCTTGATACCATAAAAGCACATGGAAATGAAACCGCTTTGGTGATTTTTAGTGGTGTGAATTATTATAGCGGACAAGTGTTTAACATGAAAGAAATTTGTACAGCTGCCCATGAAGTAGGCGCCCTTTGTGGTTTTGATTTGGCACATGCTGCCGGCAATGTTGATTTAGAGCTGCATGATTGGGAGGTAGATTTTGCTTGTTGGTGTTCGTATAAATATTTAAACAGTGGACCAGGCGGCGTTTCGGGAGCGTTTATTCATCAACGTCATATTCAAAATACAGCATTACCTAGGTTAGCGGGCTGGTGGGGTCACGATAAAGAGAATCGGTTTAAAATGGAACAACAATTTCAACCCATTCCAACTGCAGAAGGATGGCAACTCAGTAACGCGCCTGTGTTAAGTATGGCTGCGCACAAAGCTTCACTAGATATTTTTGCTGAAGCTGAAATGCATAATCTCGTGAAAAAAGGAAAAGCATTAAGCGCATATTTACTTTTTATTTTAAATGGAATAAACCAATCTTTCAACAGTCCAATTATGGAAATATTAACCCCAACTGATGAAGATGAACGCGGTTGTCAGGTTTCCATATTGATGCTAAAAGATGGCAAAAGAATTTTTGACGAACTGATTAAATCAGGTATCATTGCCGATTGGAGAGAACCGAATGTAATCAGAGTTGCTCCTGTACCTTTATACAATAGCTTTGAAGATATTTTCAATTTCGGAAAGGTATTGCAGCATAATCTGATAAAGTAAAAATTCAAAAGTCAAAAGTGAAAAATGATTTTGCTTTTGAATATTACATTTTTGAATTTTTACTTTTAACTTTTTAATTATTAAAAATGAAAAAAGAAATAACCATAATTGGTGCCGGATTAGTTGGATCATTATTATCTATTTACTTATCTAAACAAGGATACCAAGTAAATATATACGAACGTAGATCCGACATGCGGAAAATAAAAATGCAAGCAGGAAGATCCATCAACTTATCATTAAGTGATCGTGGAATTAAGGCATTGGAAGAAGTTGGCCTTATGGATGAAGTCAGAAAAATTGCAATCCCCATGCATGGCCGACAATTACATCATGTAGACGGCTCTCAAAAATATCAGGCCTATGGAAAAGATGGACAGTTTATTAACTCCGTTTCAAGAGGTGAATTAAATTGTACCTTAATGGATTTGGCCGAAAGTCATCAAGTAAATATCCATTTCAGTGAGCGTTGCGATCATATTGACTGGAAAACAAATGAGATTCACTTTACAAACACCGAAAAAAATGAAAAACATATCGTAAAGCAGGATTTAATTTTTGGCAGTGATGGCGCCTTTGCTGCATCTCGCTTAACCCATCAATTGCAACACAACAGATTTAATTATGATCAAAACTATATTGATTTTGGTTATAAAGAACTTACCATCCCTGCAGGTGAAAACGGTGCTTTTTTAATGGAGAAATATGCGCTACATATTTGGCCACGTGGTAATTACATGCTTATTGCTTTACCGAATTTGGACGGAAGTTTTACTTGTACCTTATTTTTCCCTTTCGAAGGGAAACCTTCATTTGAAAGCATAAAAACCCCTGAAGATTCAAGAGCATTTTTCAATGAAATTTTTCCTGATGCCGCTGCAATGATGCCCGAATTGGAAAAAGAATTTTTTACTAATGCCACTTCATCTTTAGTTACGGTGAAATGTTTTCCTTGGATTAGAGCAGATAAATTTGCATTGATTGGTGATGCCGCTCATGCGATTGTTCCGTTCTTCGGACAAGGCATGAATTGTGGCTTTGAAGATTGCGCGGTATTAAATGCGTTGATTACAAAGCATAACCACAATTGGGCATTAATTTTGGAAGAATACCAAACCTTAAGAAAACCAGATGGAGACGCGATTGCAACGCTTGCTTTGAATAATTTTGTGGAGATGAGGGATAAAGTAGCTGATGCCAATTTCATTCTACAAAAAAAGATTGAAGCTAAATTCAGTGCTAAATATCCCGATAAATGGACGCCTGCTTACAGCTTGGTTACTTTTAGTCCGGAAGTTAGATACAGCGAGGCTTTGAGCAGAGGAAATAAACAACAAAGCATCATGGACGAAGTGATGAAAACAGAAAACATTCACGAAATTTGGGATAGTGCTCAAATTGAAGAAATGATGTTGGCTGCAATAAAATAAATCTATAAAAAATGAACAGAAAAGAACTGGTAGAAACAATAAAAACAAAACAGAGTTTTCTTTGTGTGGGTTTAGATACCGATCTAGAAAAAATTCCAACTTATTTTCAAACAAGGCCCAATGGCGTGGTTGAGTTTAATAAACAAATCATTGATGCCACCAAAGACTTTTGTGTGAGCTATAAAATCAACACCGCCTTTTACGAAGCGATGGGTGCTAGAGGTTGGGATGCTATGGAAGAAACTTGTGATTATATTCCAAATACGCACCTGAAAATTGCGGATGCCAAAAGAGCTGACATTGGAAACACATCAACTTACTACGCAAAAGCATTTTTTGAAAAAATGAATTTCGATGCGATAACCGTTGCACCCTATATGGGAGAAGACAGCATTCGTCCTTTTTTAGAATATGAAAACAAATGGACGATTGTGTTGGGTTTAACCAGCAATAAAGGGGCTTATGATTTTGAATTGCAAAAACTTAAAAACGAAAAACACGTTTACGAGCAGGTATTGGAAACCGTTAGCCTTTGGGGAAATGAAAACAATTTAATGTTTGTTGTAGGTGCTACGCAAGCTGAAGAATTGGCAAACATTCGAAAAATCATTCCCAATAATTTTTTATTGGTACCAGGTGTGGGTGCTCAAGGGGGCAGTTTGGCTGATGTAGCAAAATACGGCATGAATAAGGATTGTGGCTTATTGGTGAATGCATCTAGAGCGATAATATTCGCGAGTAATGAAATGGATTTTGCAGAGAAAGCAGCTGAAGTGGCTAAAAGTTATCAATTAGAGATGAAGCAATTGCTTACTTTATTGTAATTCTATTTTTCAAAAAAATAAATTTAAACATCATTTTAAAACATATAATCATGAACAAACTATTCTTATCATTAACCATTAGCATTTTACTTTCAGGCGTTGTAAATTTCGCCAATGCGCAACAAGCTAAATCTTCAACTGAAATAATGGAAGCCGCTTATAAACAAGCGAGCAAAGAAAATAAGAATATCCTTTTAATCTTTCATGCCAGTTGGTGTTCATGGTGTAAAAAAATGGATGCAGCCATCAATGATAAGTCATGCAAAAATTTATTTGAAGAAAATTATTGTATTGTTCATTTAACGGTTGAAGAAAATGATAAAAATAAAAATCTCGAAAATCTAGGAGCTGAGGAATTAAAGAATAAATTTCATGGGGAATCATCAGGATTGCCATTTTGGGTGATACTTGACAACACTGGTAAACTGCTTGGCGATAGTTACATCAGAAAAGATGGCCAATCAACCGATTTACCTGGAGAAAACATCGGTTGTCCTGCTGCCGAAAATGAAGTTGCTGCATTTAGTGCTTTATTGAAAAAAACATCGAAACTAACAGACGAAGAATTGTTGATTATTGAAGAAAGATTTAAACATAATAAATAAAAGCCCCCTCAATCCCCCAAGGGGGAAGTTTTGAAACACGAAGGCACAAAGACTCGAAGGCACAAAGTTTTTTTATATAACAAAGATGCTAATAACTGGAAAATGCTTCTAAACTTTTGAACTCATTGAACGCATTGAACCTTTTGAACTTATTTTTGACACGAAGGCACAAAGACTCCAAGGCACGAAGTTTTTTATAAAACAAAGATGCTAATATTTGGAAAATGCTTTCAAACGTACAAAATGAGATGCATTTACAAAATAAAAAAACATAGTTCTTGCGAAAATTAATGAGAAAATACAACCCCAGGGGGGTGTCATACGCATAAAAAATGAAGCTGATAAATTAAAGCCCCAGCGGGGCGGCATAAAAAAATGAAGAAGGATCTCAAACTTTTGATTATTTGACACGAAGGCTCTAAGTCACGAAGGCTCTAAGTCACAAAGTTTTATTATAAAACAAAGAAGCTAATAATTGGAATATGCTTCAAACGTCCCCCTTTGGGGGATTTAGGGGGCCCAATAACTCCTTAGGCTCCACATTAAGCGCTGATGCAATAAGTGAAAGATAGGATACACTGAAATTCACTTTGCCCAATTCTACCCTATTAATTTGCGAGTAATCTTTATCGTTACATCTGAAAGCCAGGTCGGTTTGAGTCAACCCCTGACTTGTTCTGATGTCCCTGATTTTTTGACCAATTTTTGCTAAAAAATCATCATCCCGATAATATCGTTTTTTCTGCTGTTTCAATCATACAAAGAGAATGTTTAAGGAGAATTTGTCATAGGGAGAATTATCCCTATATTTGCTTTAAAATTATTTTATATGAAACATTTATTTTTTCTATTTTCAGCAGTTTTGGTAATCTTTGGTTGTTCTTCAAACAACAATGGCACGGTAACCGTTGTGCCTTTAGCGCCAACCAATTTAACTGGTTCAACAATTTCAACTACCCAAATCAATTTATCTTGGACAGACAATGCAACTAATGAGGTTGGTTATAAAATTGAAAGAAAAACAGGAGCAGGAAGCTATGCTGTTATAGGAAGCACTGCAACCAACTTAACCACATTCAGTGATTTAGGACTTACACCAAATACTTCATACACATACAGGGTGTACGCTTATAATTCGGCTGGCAACTCCGTACAATATTCCAATGAACTAACCATTGCTACCCAAGATTCAATCCCATCTTGGCTTACAAATGGTTTGGTAGCTTATTATCCATTTAATGGCAATGCAAATGATGAAAGTGGAAATGGAAATAATGGAACGGTGAATGGCGCGACGTTGGTTATGGATAGGTTTGGGAGTACAAGTAACGCTTATGATTTTAATCGTATAAATAACTACATAACTATTGACAATTATTTTTTAAATGCTAGTTTGGCTCATACCATTTCAATGTGGTGGAAAATATCTGATTCAACAAAAACAAATCAGACTTTATTCAATACGAATCCACATACAATTGAAAATTGCGCTTACCATTATTCGTCTAGTTCTTCAAATCCGCCTTATGCAATTAGCTATGGAATGGGAAATGGGAATAGTGGTGTCGGAAGTTGGAATGTTTCACATCCTGACACTTCACAAATTATAAGTACACCTCCAATAAATTCAAATTGGCATCAATTAACTTGGATTAAAGATAATGGTGCTTATTGGAAAATATACATGGATGGAAGATTAATATTAAATTATCTGTCAAATATTAATTGCGGTACGATAAATTCCTCTGCGAACATTAGATTTGGGGCAGAGAATAATGGGTTCCCAGGAGGTGGGGCAAATTTGAAAGGCTCCTTAGACGACATCCGCATTTACAACCGCGCTTTATCATCAAGTGAAGTAGCTTATTTGGCAGCACATTAATCTTAACATCTTTTATAAAAAAATCTCGTCTTTCTGTAAAATGAAAACGGGATTTTTTTATTGGTAAAGCATCAGAAAAAAACATACATCTAATGTTGATTTCACCATTATGATTAATAAACAAAACATTTACTTGCACCCTGTATCGATTTTATAAACATTTAAATATCAATTCAGAATTCTTCACAAGAATTTTTATTTAAATGGCAAAGAATATTTTCTGTATAAATATTTATAATTAATTTGTATGAAATTAAATGCGATGAAAAGGGAAAAGGTAATAGAAGCACTGAAGGAATTACCCAAAGAATTTGAGCTTGATGTGCTGCTAGAAAAACTAGTTTTTGTTGAAAAAGTAAATGAAGGTTTATCCCAAATTAAAGAAGGGAAAACAATCACTCACGACAAAGTCAAAGAAACGGTGTTGAAATGGCAAAAATAATCTGGTCTGAGCTTGCTTTGGAAGACCTAAAGCATATCCATGAATACATCTCCAAAGATTCTTTAATTTATGCCAATCGGGTAATTGAAAAAATCATTTTAAGAATTGAACAATTGGAGAAATTTCCTAGATCTGGAAGAGTTGTTCCCGAGTTAAATAATATTTCCATCAGAGAATTAATTCAGTACAATTATAGAATTATATACAAGGTTGCCTCTCAAAAAGTTTACATAGTAAGCATTCATCATTCCGCTAAAATGATCAAATAGATGGAGAATCTACCTTATCTACATTTGAGTAAATTAGCGAATTGACGCTCCCTAAATAAGTTGATTTTTTTTATTAATCCTTTTATTTTCATCGATTATTTTTTTACTCCCCTAGTCCCCATATGGTGGATTTTTTTAGTTTTTTTTCTTGATAAATCATCTGAAAAAAACATACATCCGAAGTTGATTTCACCATTGTGGTCAATAATCAAAATAATTACTTGCAACATATTTTGAAAAGAAAGAAGCGAATATCGAGAAAAGGAACTGTCAAGGAATACTTGACAGTTCAAAAAGAAGACAAAACTCAAATTGTTATGCAGTTTGAATGCGATAGCGTTTTATTAAACCAATTTCAATTCATTAAATTATTTGAAACTAGTAAAGCCAATATTAACCTAATTCAGTTGTCAAGGATTCCTTGACAACTGAATTAGAAAAAATACAAAACAAAGCATTACAAGTTAATCCAAATTAAACATAAGAGAACTCTTTAAGTGGATTTCACTTTTAAACGAGCTTTCTTCTGATTCAACTGTTCGGAAATTCCGAATAGTTAAAAATGAGGGAAAAAGAAAAGATTATTCTTTGTGATTTGATTCCCAACAAAAAACCACAAACCACAAACAACAAACCTATCTCATTTCGAATTACCCATTTACAAAACTTGAACTATTTTTTTATGTAATTGTTCTGCCCATTTACCATATTCCTTACCCGATGGATGCAATTTATCTTCTGCTAAAAATTCAGCATTTGCACCATCAACCCTTTGTGATGTAATAATATCAATAAATGTACAACCGTATTGTTCTGTGATTTCTTTACAAGCCAAATTAAACGCATCTATTTCTGCAGCAATTTTCGACGCATCTCTATCTGCTGCAAATGGCGTTACACCCCAATCTGGAATGCTTAATACAAAAACGCGATTGTTGTTTCCACCCGAAAATGCAATGGCTTTATTTAAAAGTGAGGTAAATTCTGTTTTGTAAACCTCAAGAGAATAACCGCGATATTGATTATTCACCCCAATAAGCAAACTCACAAAATCATATTTTGGTGAAAAATGGGTTTGCGACATCTGACTCAACAATTCATCTGTTGTCCAACCCGTTTTGGCTAATATTTCAGCAGAAGCAAATTGTTTTTCTTGCCCAAAATGTGCGCGCAACAACTGAACCGTTTGATTGGGAAAATTATCATAAAATGGAACTTGCTCGCCTATTGTATAACTATCGCCCAATGCTAAATATGAATATGTCATTTCTAATTTTTTAAAAATAAAATTAATTGATTTGGCTTAAAAAATGAGTTTAAAAAGAGATTGAAAAGAAAAAGAAACTGAACTCCCTTCACCTATTGTGGAAGGGCTTGGGATGGGGCTTTACAAAAAATAAAAATGGCAAGTTACTTACATCGCACCGCTCAACCATCTACCCTTGCTACCTTCCGGTCCTGGGGGAGTTCAACAGGAGCTGGCCGTATAAGACTTGCCGAGGCAAATATAAGGCATTTTAAGAGCGAAGGTGATTTTTATTTTATGGAATTTTTCAAGAAAATTATTTTGCCAAACCCAGCAGTTGACCTTGTTGCAACATAAATTCAAATGCAGCATTATATTCATTTGGTATTGCCCCATCTAATATCGCTTCACGAATCGCGTTTTTTATAACGCCCACTTCCCTACTGGGGTGCAAATTAAAATGCGCCATAATCATTTCTCCCGTTATCGGCGGTTGCCAATTTCTAACATGGTCTTTCTCTTCAACCTCCGCGCAACGCTCCATCACCATTTCAAAATTGGATAAAAATCGTTTTACTTTTTCTTTGTTTTTAGAAGTAATGTCTGCTCTACAAAGCGTAAACAAAGATTCTAAATCATCACCTGCATCAAATATCAATCGCCTAACAGCAGAGTCGGTTATATTTTCTTTGGTCAATGAAATCGGACGAAGGTGCAATTCTACCATCTTTCGCACAAACTTCATTTTTTCATTTAGGGGTAGCTTAAGTTGAGTAAATATTTTAGGCACCATCCTACCGCCAACCACTTCATGCCCATGAAAAGTCCAACCATGCCCTTCTTCAAATTTCTTTGTGTTAGGCTTTGCGATGTCATGCAATACCGCAGCCCATCTCAACCATAAATCATCGGTATTTTCGGCAATATTATCTACCACTTGAATGGTGTGGTAGAAATTATCTTTATGCCCTTTCCCATCGATATATTCTGCACCAGCCAACGCCACCATTTGAGGAAAAATAATTTTCAAAATGCCGGTTTTATACAACAAATCAAAACCAATAGAGGGCTTTTTACACATCAAAATTTTGTTCAACTCATCGGTAATTCTTTCGCCACTTACAATTTTGATTCGATGGGCCATTTTCGAAATGGCTAAAAGGGTTTGTGCTTCTATTGTATAATTCAATTGCGCCGAAAAACGGATGGCACGCATCATTCGAAGCGGATCATCACTAAATGTTTCTTCTGGCTTTAATGGTGTTTTGATGATGCCCAATTTCAAATCACCAATACCATTAAACGGATCAAGTAATGCGCCAAAATCATCTTTATTTAAACTGATGGCCAACGCGTTTATGGTGAAGTCTCTCCTATTTTGATCATCTTCCAAACTACCCGCTTCTACAATTGGATTTCGACTATCGTAAGTATAACTTTCTTTTCTAGCTCCTACGAATTCTATCTCTAATTCTTCTTGCGTGGAAGGATCTATAATTTTAATTTGAGCCGTACCAAAGTTTTTAAAAAAATTCACCTGAGGTGCAGGACGAAATTGCAACGCCACTTCATGCGCCAAGGCAATGCCATCTCCAATACAAACCACATCCAAGTCCTTCGTATTTCTATTGATGATTTTATCTCTTACAAACCCGCCAATCACATAACTTTCTACATGCAAACCCTGAGCAGCTTTGGCAATTTTTTCAAGTATTTTTTTCTCGTAAATCGTTAATGGGATGTGCATGTGGGGCAAAAATAACTAATCGTTGGTTATGAATTATGAAGTAAAAAGTCAAAAGTTAAAATTCAAAATCGATAATTCTATGTTTTTAAATTTTCAACCAAAAAAGCGATTAAGATATCTGCTATTAAATTTTAATTTTTAATCCGACTATTCGTGCAGAAAACCATTTTCACTTTTCACTTTTTACTTTTCACTTTTTAATTTTTCACTTTTTAATTTTGACTTTTTAATTGTTTAGCCTTCAAAAGCAGATCCTTTATTTTCGGTTCATCTATACCCATTTGATTGGCTTTTTCTCCATAATAAATCACTTTATCAAGCTGACCAGTGTTGATATACACCACCATTAAATTGGTAATCGACAAACTTTGAGTCGTATCCAGTTTATATGCTTTTTCAAAACAAGTTTGTGCCGAATCGTATTTCTTTTGTCCTGCATAAATAGCGCCTAAATTATTAAACGCCACATAATACGTTGGCTTTGCTTGAATGGATTTTTTATAATTCGAAATGGCGCTATCGGGGTTACCAACCATTTCATACACCTGAGCCAATTTGTACGAGGCATCTGCATTTCCAGGCATGATGCTTAAACTCTTATTAAAATATACAATTGCTTTTTGCATCAATTGATTTCTTTCTTCCTCCGAAACACTTGCTCTGGCTTGGTTTACGCATTCTGTGGCATAAGCTTGGTTGGTACGACTGCTATTCGGCGCCACTTCTACTCCTGACTCAAATAGCGCATTGTTATTTTTCCAATCTGGTATTCTGATATAATCCATAGAAAAATAACTCAACATCATAATTATCGCAACGCCAACAAACAGATTTTTTTGTTTTCCTGTAAAAGTTTTTAAATCGATTTTCGTAAATGAGGAAAGTAAAAAAATAAACGCAATGGCAAAAGCCAAAGAAGGTACAAATAAAAAACGCTCCGCTACCGTAGCACCATTATTTATAAAAAAGTTATTTGTCGGTGATGAGGCCACCAGAAAAAACAAAATTGAAAATGATATAACCGGATTCTTCTTAAATAATACAATGGCCATGATAAAAATAACGCCATAAAATACCAAACCCAACCAAGGTAAAGCACTTGTCCAATCTACAATGGGAATATGATTTAACGAATAATCCCAACTCAATGGCCAAGGCACAAACAATAACTTTAAATAATAAAATAGTATCTCAAATTTTGTAGCGGTAACCTGAGCAAATCCTACTGCACCATTTAAGGCATTATCCAAAATACCAATGCCACGGTGTGCACTCTCGGTTCCTACAATTACATTTCTTACAAACAAAAACAATCCAGTAAATACCAATAATGGTATGGAATAAATCAGCGAATCTTTTATTTTTATTTTACTCAACATGATTAACGAAAGCGGCACAATCACTAAAAAAGCAATCGCACTTTCTTTGGATAATAATGCAAGGGTAAAAAATATGGAGCCATAAATCAAATGCTTGGCATTCAATTTCGTTTGATCAACTGCGGGTATAAAATACAACCAACCCAAAAATCCAAACAATGCAGCCAACAATTCATCTCTACTTTTTACACTCGACACCACTTCAGTATGTATTGGATGCAATGCAAATAATAATACAATAGCGGTTATTAAATATACATGTACCTCCGAAAACAATTTCAACAATATGGAGAGCAACACTTGAATGACAAGTATATACAACAACACGTTCAACAAATGCGACTTAGATGGATTATTGTCGAATGCTTGTTTCTCAATAGCAAAAGATAACAAAGTAATTGGACGATACGGTTGTAATCCTGTAGTGCCATCAAATTTTTCCATGCTTCCATGATTAAACAACTCGCCTACGCCTTCAATTCCTTTTTGAACCGAACTGTGTTTTTGGTAAAAAATATCATCATCCAGCGTGTATTCAAAATTCACCGTTTGACCGTACACAAAAAAAATCAAAATGGTGATGGCAATTCTTATGAATATCGAACTGGGTTTTGCCGGTTCGGGAGCTACAATTTTTTCTTGTGTTTTTGGCGAATTGGATGCGTTATTTTTTTTCATTGTTTACTTAAGCATTTATACTTCAAATATTCAAAAATGAATTTAAATCAATTCAATAATTTAATCTACAATTTCTCCAATCACATTACCCACACAACCATTTGGGATTTGAATATTTAATAACGCAGAAATGGTTGGCGCTATATCCGTCATGTGCACTTCGCGATGTGTTTTTCCTTGTTTGATATTCCAACCCAAAAACAACAATGGAATATGTGCATCATAAGGATTCCAAACCCCATGTGTGGTTCCTGTTTTTCCTCCATCAAAATATCCTGGCTTAGGCACAATTTGTATATCACCACTTCTACTCGAAAAATAACTGTTCATCGCGCGCGTTTTTATCACATCTGGCAAAAGCGACATGGATAATAATTTAATGTCGTACACCTGACTCACAAATGATTTCGTAGATAAAATATCAACAATGGTTTGACTAACTAAAAAACTATTCCCGTCCCAACCTTTCGACAATGATGTTTGAAGATACAATTGTGCATTTTCCATTTTCACAACAGCATTTGCAATACCAAATTTCATTTGAATAGAATCATTCAATTCTTTGATCAAATCCTTATTGCTATAATTTCCACCGGGCATTTTATTTTCATTTAAAAAACTTGGATTGTGCGCCACCCCATGATCAGCAGATAAGAAAAAAAAGTAATTATTTTTTCCATAAGTCGCATCTAAATAATTTAAAAAATCAGCGATATCCTTGTCTAGTCTGATGTACGTATCTTCTGTTTCAATTGAATTAGGACCAAATACATGACCGATATAATCAGTAGATGACAAACTCACCGCTAAAAAATCAGTAACAGCACCTTGGCCCAATTTTTCATTTTCAATGGTTGATTTTGCAAAGTTTAACGTGAATGTGTTTCCAAATGGCGTGTATTTGAAAGCCGAATATTTTTTGTCTGTTATCTTGCTCAATTGATGAGGGAAATAATTTGTTTTTTCTCCAGGAATGGTGCCTTCATAATCAACTGCATCTTTGGTACTTTCTGTGTATTGCTCAATAGGAAGAATGGTTTTCCAATCTTGTGCCATAAAACTATCGGGTTGTTGTTTTGCATTAAACTGATTTACCCATTCTGGCAATTCTTTCATATAATACGTACTTGAAATCCATTTGCCTTCTTTATCATCAAACCAAAAAGCTGCATTGGCATTATGACCTGCTGGCAATATCGCCCCCCTATCTTTTAAAGAAATACCAAATGATTTCGATGCAAATTGGTTGCTCAATTTCAATTCGTCAGCAATCGTTGAAGCAAACATATTTTTAGGACTCATCTTTCCTTCTTCATTATTGCTACCAACGCCCGAAACGGTGGAATCATCCGTACAATAAACCGATTTACCCGAATTTTTATCGTACCAATTATTGCCTACAATACCATGAATAGAAGGCAAGCTCCCGGTATAAATCCCCGTATGTCCAACAGCGGTATATGTTGGAAGATGCGTTATAAGTGTGTTTTCGCAAGAGAATCCTTGATTCAACAAACGCTTGAACCCATTATTACTATAACGATTTTGGTATTTATATAAATAATCCCAACGCATTTGGTCAATCACCAAACCTATTACCAATTTAGGATGCGTTTGAATGGCATCATTAACATTGGATACTACTGCTTTTTTTTCAGTCGGTTTCGGTTTACTATTATTGGTCTTTGTTTGCGCAAATATTGAAGCACTAAACAAAATCAACAAGAACGTTTTTATTAATTTTTTGAGCATACATCTAAATTTCGACAAAGATAATAGAACAATGGTTCCGCACAATATCAATACATTCAATAGTGCAATGTTTACAATTATAAAATCAATGCCTTATTTTTGCCAAAAATTACTACCAAACGACAAAAATTTTTACTGCAATGGATGTATTTGAAAAATTAGTAAAAGACGGTGGCCCAATTGGTCAACATATGGATAGAGCGCATGGCTATTTTGCATTTCCAAAATTAGATGGCGAGTTAGGACCACATATGCAATTCAGGGGAAAGGACATGATTGTTTGGAGTTTAAACAATTATTTGGGTTTAGTAAATCATCCAGAAGTAAGAAAAGCGGATACAGAAGCAGCTGCTAAATATGGCATGGGCAACCCAATGGGTGCTCGTATGATGAGTGGAAACTCCGTAAAACATGAAGAATTAGAAAATGTTATCAGCAAATTTGTAAGTCGTGAAGATACCATGCTCCTAAACTTTGGCTACCAAGGTATCATGAGTTGCATTGATGCATTGGTAAATAGAAGAGATGTGATTGTTTATGATGCGGAATCACATGCTTGTATCGTTGATGGCGTTCGTTTACACATGGGACATCGTTATGCATTTAAACATAATGATATAGAAGATTGTGAAAAACAATTGCAACGTGCAAAAGAATTGGCAGCTAAAAACGGTGGTGGTATTTTGGTTATCACAGAAGGTGTTTTTGGAATGGATGGTGAGCAAGGTATTTTAAAAGAAATCGTTGCCTTAAAGCAGAAATATGAATTTAGAATATTGATAGATGACGCACACGGATTTGGCTACATGGGACCAACAGGCGCGGGTGCAGATCAGGCGCAGGGTTGCCAAGATGGGATCGATTTATACTTCAGCACGTTTGTAAAAAGCATGGGAAGTATTGGTGCGTTTATCAGTGGACCAAAAGCCGTAATCAAATATTTACGTTACAACACACGTTCTCAAATATTTGCGAAAAGCTTACCATTGTTAATTGTAGAAGGTATGCTCAAGCGTATGGAAATGACCATAAACATGCCGGAACTAAGAGAAAAACTTTGGGCAAATGTGGCGCGTTTACAAACAGGATTAAAAGAAAGTGGTTTTGACATTGGCAACACCAACTCTCCAGTAACGCCCATTTATATGAAGGGCAACGTACCTGAAGCGACACAAATGGTAATGGACCTCAGAGAAAATTACCACATCTTTTGTAGCATCGTAGTTTATCCTGTAATTCCAAAAGGAGACATCATTTACCGACTAATTCCTACAGCTTCACATAGTTTTGAAGACATCGATACCACATTAAACGCATTCAGAGAAACCAAGAAAAAATTAGACGAAGGAAAATATAAAGCCGAAGAAATTCCGAATATGGCGGAGATGATGTAAGAGGTTTGAGAGGTTTGAGAGGTTTGAGAGGTTTGAGAGGTTTGTGAGGTTTGTGAGGTTTGAGAGGTTTGAGAGGTTTGTGAGGTTTGTGAGGTTTGTGAGGTTCAATGTGTTTAAAAGGTTCAATGAGTTCAATAAGTTCAAAAGGTTGGAAGCATTTTCCAATTATTAGCATATTTGATTTACAAAAAAACTTCGTGCCTTTGCGCCTTTGTGACTTCGTGTCAAAAAAAATGCTGCAAGCATTTAAACTTCGTGGCCTTTTGTTTGTGTTTCAATCCCTTTGCGTATTTGCTCCTTTGCGCCCTTTGCGCGAAACAAGCAAGGTTTAATTCGCTTCGCTGGTTTAATAGTTTAATGGTCTAAGGTTGGAAGCATTTTCCAATTATTAGCATATTTGATTTACAAAAAAACTTCGTGCCTTTGCGCCTTTGTGACTTCGTGTCAAAAAAAATGCTGCAAGCATTTAAACTTCGTGGCCATTTGTTTGTGTTTCAATCCCTTTGCGTCCTTGCTCCTTTGCGCGAAACAAAAATCTTCGTGCCTTTGCGTCTTTGTGACTCGTGTCAAAAAAATGCTGCAAGCATTTCACCTTAGTGGCTTTTTGTTTGTGTTTAAATCCCTTTCCGTCTTTGCTCCTTTGCGCCCTTTGCGCGAAACAAAAAACTTCGTGCCTTTGCGCCTTCGTGACTTCGTGTCAAAAAAAATGCTGCAAGCATTTAAACTTCGTGGCCTTTTGTTTGTGTTTAAATCCCTTTGCGTCCTTGCTCCT
>Ga0304730_1000431_pt1 | contig 36869 bp, 33 predicted proteins | sample M_130628_MF_Meta_FD_190474 | JGI IMG/M metagenome (GOLD analysis project Ga0304730, IMG submission 190474) | Freshwater microbial communities from Lake Montjoie, Canada to study carbon cycling - M_130628_MF_MetaG (v2) (version 2) | ecosystem: Environmental > Aquatic > Freshwater > Lake | place...
CCATGGCTAGCGGGCGGAGCCCGCCCAAGCGAAAACGGTCAGGATGACCGTGTTTCGCGTGAAGCCGCGGCCTCGAGTGGAGCCCGCATCACGCAGGACTGGCCGTCCGGACGACGGCCCCCATGCCGGCGGGCGGAGCCCGCCCAAGCGAAAACGGGCAGGATGCCCGTGTTTCGCGTGAAACCGCATGCTCGTGTTTCGCGTGAAACCGCCTGACCGTGTTTCGCGTGTAGTCAATCCAGCCAGTCCGCTTCCTCGATCCGCTCCGGCGTGTACGTCTCGGTGACGTAGCTGATGTCCTTCGAGATCAGCGACTCGACCTCGAGCTTGAAGCCGTTGGTGAGCATCGCGGCGATCTCCTTCTGCCAGGCCTTCTTCTCGGCAAACCACGGATAGGCCGCGATCTGCTTGGCCCGCTTCACGTCGGTGTCATTGAGCGAGATCTGCACGCTCTGGGAAAGCTTGCAGCGGTCGTAGTCACGCGACCGCAGACCGAGGAACTTCGCCTCCGGGATTGCCATCCGCTTCGATTCGTAGGCGAGGTTGATCGAGCCCTGCTTCAGAACGGAGTAGATGTAGTAGCCCCAGGGATCGTTGTCGAGGAGGCAGTAGATCGGAAGCTTGAGCTCGTGGTGGAGGCGATGGAGCATGCGGCGGACACCGCGGGGGGGCTGGCCGCCGCCATGGGTCAGCAGGCAGTTGTACTTCCGCCAGAACTTGTCCTCGTTGAACCGGCGCCAGACGGTGTCCTTCTCGACATGGAGGATGAACTTCGCATCGCAAGACTTGAACTTGATGACGTTCGCCTCGACGATCGACGGGATGCTGTAGCCCCCCGACCCCATCCGGGAACAATCGATCTCGTCGCCGTCGTCGATGAGCGCGATCGGGCCCACCATGCCGCCGCGGTTGCTGGCGTAGACATGGAGCTCCTCGCGGAGGCTCTGGAGCGTCACCTCGAGATCTTCGATGATCGGATCGCATTCCTCCTGGGTGGCGAACGTCTCCTCGCGCGTGCCCTCGATCGTGTGCTTGAGGAGGTAGTAGAGACCTCGGATGCTCGTCGACTTCTGCTGGTCGATGAGCGCCTTGCAGCCGGTGGCCACGAGGAGCGTCTGCATGTAGCTCTTTGCCTGGGAGAGGTTGAAGAGCTGGCGGCTGTTGGTCTGCCCCCCCATCTCGATGATCTTCCGCGCCTTGTTGAAGCGGACGTTGGAGAGCGTCCGGGCAGGGATCTCGAGCTGCGGGTCGCGGCGTTTGACGGCCGAATCGGCCACCCGGTTGGCCAGGTCGACGATCTGGCCGAGGGTCTTGGCGTCGACGGGGGGAAGTTTGACGGCTGGCTTCTTCGCAGCAGGGGAGGCCAGGGCGGGCCCGGCGGACGTCTTGGCGGAAGCGGAGCGTTTGGGCTTGGCGGCCATCGGCGGTACCATCGGGTCGAGGGGATTACCGGGAAGACCCGGTCGGCCGGTATCCTACTCTCGTCGTCCGCCCGGGGCACGATCCCGGAAGACGGCGATCAGCTCGGGGGCTGTTCGGTCCGGACGGCTCGGCAACACAGCAAAGGAGCAACGCGATGACCGCGATGACGAGGACTCACGGCACGATCTTTTCGATGGGGCTCGTGGCAGGCTGTCTGCTCGGGGCCTCCGCGCCGACGCCCGTGTTCGCCCAAGGGGGAGTAGGCCTTCTTGCCAAGCCGCTCGATGAGCAGGCGCGGCCGAATCCGCTCCAGGGCTTGCCCCAGGGAGCGCAGAACATGGCCCAAAACTTTGCCAATGGCGGCGCGCCCCCTGCGGCCCAAGCGGCAGCCCCGGCTGCGGACGGCCCCGAAGCTTCGATCATGTCGGTGAAGTACATCCCCGCGTACTTCATCACGATCCTCGCCTCCGGCCTCGGCCTGTTCGCGGCCTGCAAGTTCAGCGGTCGGCGCCGCGACGTCTAGCCTTCAGCTGCTGCGTCGGATCAGCAGCGAACGTCGTCGGCTCGCCCGACCGCCTTCATCGTGCGGAGGAAGTGGGGCCCAGCCTCGAGGGGCGACTCCGCCGGAGCATCGACCTTGACGCGCTCCTCCGCACGCCGCCGCAGGTGCGGGGCATGGAAGAACTCGGCGATCCGCCCCACCACCGTCTCCTGCTCCTCCGGCCGGAGCTCGGGGTAGATCGGCAGGGCGAGTGTTTCGAGGGCGGCCTTCTCGGTCTCTGGCAGGTCGCCGACACCCCAGCCGAGGTGGGCAAAGCACTTCTGGAGGTGGAGCGGCACGGGATAATAGATCTCGGTGCCAACGCCGCACTTCGCGAGGTGGGTGCGGAGGGCGTCGCGCTGGCCACCGCCGATGCGGACGACGAACTGGTTCCAGACGTGGCGGCCGCGAGGTTCGTCGGTCGGCACAGCGACGTGCCGGTCGAGGTCGTACTCCGCGAACAGTTCGGCGTAGCGGGCTGCATTCTCCTGCCGCCCGGTCGTCCAGCGGTCGAGGTGGGGGAGCTTGACCCGGAGCACGGCGGCCTGGATCGAGTCGAGGCGGCTGTTGATGCCGACGACCTGGTGGTAGTAGCGCGGCTCCATCCCGTGGACTCGGAGGAGCTTGAGCTTCGCGGCGAGGTCGTCGCGCGTGGTCGTCATGAAGCCGCCATCGCCGACGCCGCCGAGATTTTTCGTCGGATAAAAGCTGAAGCAGCCGATGTCGCCGAGGCCGCCAGTGCAGCGTCCTTGCCACGTGGAGAGGATCGATTGGGCGGCGTCCTCGATCACCGGGATGCCGGCGCCGTTGGCGATCGGCATCAGCGCATCGATGTCGGCGGTGCGGCCGAAGAGATGGACGGGGATGATCGCCTTCGTGCGCCGGCTGATCTTCCGCTTCACGTCGGCCGGGCTGACGAGGTAGGTGTCGGGATCGATGTCAGCGAAGATCGGCACAGCACCGAGGCGCGTCACGGCGCTGGCGGTCGCGAAGAAGGTGTAGCTGGGGAGGATCACTTCGTCGCCGGTCTTGATGTCGAAGGCCATCAGGGCGAGGAGCAGGGCGTCGGAGCCGGAGGCGCAGCTGATCGCGTGCGGCACCCCCAGAAGTCGAGCCAGGTCGGTCTCGAGATCGGTGACGTCGGGGCCGAGGATGAACCGGCCTGAATCACACACCCGCTCGATCGCCGCGCGGATCTCGTTCCTTAAAGTCGCGTACTGGCGATCGAGGGCGAGGAGCCCGACCTGCGGCAGGAATCCCTGCGTCTGGTCGGAGGCCACCGACGGGTCGGCGGGGGAAGCTGATGGGGATGTGTTCGTGCGGATCATGATGTCCTGCTCCGGTCCTGGCCGCGTACGGGGGGGGCGTCAGCCGGAATGCCTCGACACCCGGCCGCCCTCATCGACGTCCGTTCGTGATCGTCACAATCGTCACAGCCGCTGAAGTCAATCGGACGGCGGTTTCTTGGGGCCCCCTGCCTCGCTGACCAACGCGGTCTCGCCGGGGCCCGAAGGGCTGGAAAGGAGGGGGAATAGGGGAGGTTTCCATCCCCCGTCAAGGCCAGGGACACGGTCGTGCCGTGGGGAGAAGGCAGGCCGCCGCCGCGTATCACCGTGGCGTGGACGGGGAGGCCGGTCGGCAGATTGGGGGCTTGGGGAGGGTGACGCTGCTTCGGCCGATGGGGAGATCGGGCGCGATCCCCTCTGCAAGGTTTGACACCACCCCTCCAACAACCCTAGATTCCTTCTGTTTCCAGGTCGCCGTTGGTGCTTTCCGGGCCATGCCGCTGTCGAGGATCTGATGATGGCCCGAGGCGGCAGGAACCGGCTGGGCGTTTCTTCCCGATGATCACTCCGGCGGCCATTGGGGCCGTCATCGGGGTTGGCCGGGACTTTGCAGGGGGAGTCGAGCGGAGTCCGGGGGATGCTGTCCCGGGGCCGCGAGTCGGATGGCAGCCATGACGCTCATCGATCTCGGGCCAATTGCCCAGAAACTCGACCTGCCTGTCGGCGGTGTCGATGCAGTGGTCCGACTCCTCGACGAGGGGAACACCGTTCCCTTCCTGACGCGTTACCGGCGCGATCAGACCGGAGGGCTCGACGAGGTCGAGATCCGGCGGGTCGCGGAGGTGGTCGCGAAGGCCAGGCAGATCGCCGACCGCAAGCAGACGATCCTTCGCACGATCAAGGGTCAGGGCAAGCTCACCGAGGCGCTCGAGCAGCGGATCGAGGCTGCCGCGAGCACCAAGCAACTCGAAGACATCTATCTTCCCTTCAAGCCACGGAAGCTCTCGCTGGCGGAGATTGCCCGGCAGCGGCGACTCGAGCCCCTCGCCCGCGAGATTCTCGCCGCCGACCCGGCGGCAGCCGATCTCGACAAGCGCGCCGCCGACTTCGTCGATGCCGACGGCCAGGTGGCGACGGTCGCCGATGCCCTTCTCGGCGTCGGGCACATTATCGCGGATGTGTTCGCCGAGCGGGCCGATGTCCGCCAGGCCCTGCGGGCGATCCTCTCCAAGCAGGCGCATCTCACCAGCCAGCGGGTGGAGACGGAGGGGAAGGCCCTCTCCAAGGACGAAAAGCACTATCGCGACTACTTCAAGTACTCCGAGCACATCCAGCGGATACCCCCCCACCGCGCCCTGGCGATCAACCGTGGTGAACGGGCCCGGTTGCTGAAGGTGCGGATCGAGGGGCCTGTCGACGAGATGCAGGCGGCGGCCGAGGGGCTTCTGGTCGATCCGGCCCATCCCCACGCCGATTTTCTCCGCGGCTGTGCCCGTGACTCCGTCACCCGCCTCGTGCTCCCGAGCCTCGAACGGGAAGTCCGCCGGGAGATCACCGAATACTGCGAGGGGCACGCCGTTACCGTGTTCGCCCGCAATCTGCGGAATCTCCTCCTCCAGCCCCCGGTCAGTGGCAAACGCGTGCTCGCCCTCGATCCCGGATTCAAGAGCGGCTGCAAGGCGGTCGTGGTCGACGAGTGCGGCATGCCGCTGGAGCATGCCGTGCTGCCGATCATCGGCCAAAAGGAGAAGCGCGAGGCATCCGGTGCACGGATCGTCGAGCTCGTCCAAAAACATGGCGTGAACGTGATCGCGGTCGGCAATGGGACGGCCGGTCGGGAGACCGAGACACTCGTCGCCGAACTGGTCACCGGCCCCCTCCAGGAGACCGATGTTGCCTACTGCGTCGTCAACGAGGCGGGGGCGAGCGTCTATTCGACGAGCGCCTATGCCCGTGAGGAGCTCCCCAGCCACGAGGCCGCCGTCCGTGGTGCGGTGTCGATCGGCCGTCGTCTCCAGGACCCGCTTTCTGAACTGGTGAAGATCGAGCCGGCGAACATCGGCGTCGGTCTCTATCAGCACGACGTCAAGGCCCGGCACCTGAATGCCTCGCTCGACGCGGTTGTGGAGAGCTGCGTGAACTTCGTCGGCGTCGATGCCAACACCGCCAGCCCCGCGCTCCTCCGCTACGTCTCGGGGCTCAACCAGACGATGGCCAAAGGCTTCCAGGAATGGCGCGCGAAGCACGGCGCCTTCACCAGCCGGGCGCAGTTCCTCGAGGTGCCGGGATTCGGTGAGGCGGCGCATGTCCAGGCGGCCGGATTTCTCAAGATCACCGGCGGCAGCAATCCGTTCGATTCCACCTGGATCCATCCGGAGAGCTACGAGGTCGCCGCGAAGGTCCTCGAGCGGCTCGGCGGATCCCCGGAGGATCTCACCAACCGGCAGCGGGCCGGGGCGCTGGCCGAGAAGGCCGCGGCCCTCGATCTGCCGAGCCTCGCCGAGGAGCTCGGCGTCGGCCGCTTGCTGCTGGCCGACATCGTCGATCAGCTCGCCCGTCCGGGGCGCGATCCCCGCGAGGATCTCCCCCAGCCGTTCTTCAAGAAGGGGGTTCTCAAGCTCGAAGATCTCCAGGTGGGGATGGAGCTGCACGGCGCCGTGCTGAACGTCGTCGACTTCGGGGCGTTCGTCGACATCGGGCTCCACGACAGCGGGATGGTCCACATCAGCCAGCTGTCGCGGAAATTCGTCGGCGATCCGCACGACATCGTCAGCGTCGGGCAGATCGTCAAGGTGTGGGTGCTCGAGATCGACAAGAACCGCCGGCGTGTTGCCCTGACGATGATCCAGCCCGGATCGCCCGATCCACGGGGTGGGGGCCGGGGCCCGCGTGGTCGCCGCGGCGGCCAGCAGGCACAGGCCGAAGGGGGCGCCGCTGCCGAGGGAGCCACGGGCCCGCGCCCTCCGCGTCGGCCCGAGGGCGCGGTGCAGGGGCAGCAGGCCGCAGGTGGCCCGCCGCCTGGTGGCCGCTCCGGTCAACAAAACAGCGGCCGTGGCGGCGATCAGGGGCGCCCTCCACGTCAGGGGCAGCCGTCTGTGGGCGGGCGTGGGCAGGCGGAAGGTGGTCGTCCTCCCCGGAGCCTTGGCGGGCGCCGCGACCAGCCGCGTGCCTCCCAGTCGGCGATGGGGCGCGTCTACGAATCGAAGAAGACGGGCCGCGATGCGGCGCCGATCACGAAGGCACAGATCGAGGGCAAAGAGCCGCTGCGAACCTTCGGCGCGCTGAAGCAACTCTTCACCACTCTCCACGAGCCCCCCGTCGTGGAGCCGGCGGAAGCCAAGCCACCCGCGAAGGCGAAGCGGAAGCCCGCCGCGGCGGCCCCGGCGACGCCCGGAGCCGAGGAAACCTCGCTCACCGGGATCGCTGAGATGCCGCCGGCCGAGGTGCCAACTCCAGCCCCTGAGGCACCGACAGAGCCCGGCGCCGACCAGAGTGATCCGCCGGCCGTTTGATCGGCAACGAGGCTATCACGCGGGCTGATGGCGCGGCAAGATTTTTGGCGCGGCGATTGTCACCGTGGCGCGGGCCTTGGCAATCGTCAGGACGTCAGGTTGACGGCCCGGTTGGGGCCCGTGTGCTGAGGCCCAAAAAGAGCGGGTGAATCACCGTTCGCGGAACGTGATCCTGCCCTTGGTGAGGTCGTAGGGGGAGAGCTCTACCTTCACTTTGTCGCCAGGAACGATACGGATGAAGTTTTTCCGCATCTTGCCGGCAACGTGGGCGTTGACGATGTGCCCACCGGTGATCTGCACCCGGAAGCGGGTGTTGGCGAGGGCCTGCGTGACGACCCCCTCCACTTCAAGAGCTTGTTCTTTTTCGGCCATGGATTCCCGGATCTGAACGGAGCGGCAGGAAGGCTTCCCCACGGGTTGCCTGGTTTCAAGCCAGGAATGTACCCCGCCCCGGCGGGGCGGTCCAGCACGGATCTCCGGCCGGGTTGGGTGTCCGGCCGGAGGAGGGAGCTCAAAAGCCTGGAAACCAGCGGTCATCGGTGCCCCCAACGCGTGGCCAACGCGTGGCGGAATTGATCCGTCCTGCCGGGGGGTGATCAGTCGTCGCCGACGGCTGTGGGGGCCGAGCCCGAAGCGTTCCACCGCAGGTAGGCATCGAGGAAACCGTCGATGTTGCCGTCGAGGACGCTCTGGAAGTTGCCGACGTAATGCCCTGTTCGCTGGTCCTTTACCCGCTGGTCGGGGTGGAGGAAATAGTTGCGGATCTGCGAGCCGAAGCCCGTCTTCGGCTTCGACTGGTGCTGGGCGTGCTTCTCCTGCTCCCGCTTCTCCTCCTGGATCCGCGCGATCCGGGCACGGAGCATCTTCAGGGCGGTGGCCCGGTTCTTGTGCTGGCTCCGTTCGCTCTGGCACTGGACGACGATGCCGGTGGGGAAGTGGGTGATGCGGATGGCGCTCGACGTCTTGTTGACGTGCTGCCCTCCGGCGCCACTGGCCCGGAAGACATCCTCGCGGATGTCGTCGTCGTTGATCTCCACCTCGGTGTCGTCGTCGGGGATTTCCGGGGCGACATCGACGGCAGCGAAGCTCGTCTGTCGCTTCCCTTCCGAATTGAAGGGGCTGATCCGGACGAGCCGATGGATCCCCGATTCCCCCTTCAGATGGCCGTAGGCCCACGGGCCACGGATGGCGACGGTGGCGCTCTGGATCCCCGCCACCTCGTCGTCCTGGCGGTCGAGGAGCTCGATGGAGAATTCGTGCTTGGCGGCCCAGGCGGTATACATCCGCAGGAGCATCTCGGCCCAGTCGTTGGCATCGGTGCCGCCGTCGCGGGCATTGAAGCTCACGAGGGCATCGGAGGCGTCGTGGGGGCCGGAAAGGAGCGAGGCGAGCTCGAGGGCATCGAATTTTCGCTCGAGGCTCTCCGCCTCCAGCAGAAGCTCTGCTTCCAACGATTCATCTTCGCGAGCGAGCTCTTCGAGGGCCTCGAGATCGTCGCTGGCGGCGAGCGCCTCGTCGAGCGGCTTCAGGATCGTGTTGACCGCCTTCAGCTCGGCGACGGTTCCCTGGGCCTTCTCGGGACTGTCCCAGAACCCGGGCTGGGACATCGCGTCTTCGATCCGCGCAGCGTGCTTTTTGCGTCCAGCCCAGTCAAAGAGAGTCTCGGAGCTGGAGGAGCCGGGCGCGGATCGTGCTTGAGCGGGTGTGCAGTGCTGTGTCCATGGGACGGATTGTACGCACAAGCGCCCCCGCGGAGAAGCGGAGGGTTTTTGGGATGGGGAGGCTACGGCCGGTCGAAGCGAGGTGGGACATCGGAGAATCGCTCGCCTCCGGGCGTTCAGCTCCGCTGTATGCGGCTCCCTGGCAGTCTTCGGACGAGCCTACGCATCTCGAGGACGGCGATCGTGGCAAGAACCTGTGAAGCGGCCAGCCCCGAGCCGTCGACGACCATGTCGATGGCGATGCCGGCGGACCCACCGGCGCTGACAAGATCGAAGATCGTCCGCTCCAGCCCGTCGAGCTCGAGCTCCGCGGGGCTTGCCACCTCGCGCCCCGATTCGAGCTTGACAGGCTCGAACAGCGGCCCGAGCTCCTCGAGGATGTCGTCGACGGAGCCGACGAGCTTGGCGCCGTCGCGGATCAGCCCATGGCAGCCCTTCGAAAGCCGGCAGTCGACCGGCCCTGGCACGGCGAACACCTCGCGCCCCTGCTCGCCGGCGAGCCGGGCCGTGATCAGCGCCCCGGAGCGATCGGCCGCCTGGACGACCACCGTGCCGAGCGACAGTCCGGCGACGATCCGGTTGCGCTGCGGGAAGGCGCCGGCATGCGGGGAGGAGAGCGGAGGCGATTCGCTGATCAGGGCCCCGTGGGCGATCACCTCGAGGGCCAGCTGGTCGTGCTCCGGGGGGTAAATATTGAGCACGCCGCTGCCGAGGACGGCGATCGTGCGGCCGCCGGCGGCGATGGCGCCACAGTGCGCGGCTGCGTCGATCCCGCGGGCCAGGCCGCTGGTGACGGTGTACCCGGCGCGCGCGAGCCCGCCGGCGAGTTGCTCGGTGATCCGCCTCCCGTAGGCATTGGCATGGCGCGATCCGACGATCGCCACGGAGAGCGCGTCGGCCGGCGCGAAGGCCCCGCGCACAAAGAGGATCGGCGGCGGATCGGGGATCGTGGCGAGGAGCCGCGGGTAGTCGGGATCCCCTTCGAGGATGATCTTCACGTTCTCGCGCTGGCAGAGGCGGAGTGTTTCGTCGGCAAACCTCCCGTCGGCGTTCTCGCGGATCGCAGCGGCGATTTTAACGCCGATGCCGTCGACCCGCTGGAGCGCCGCGGTCGAGGCGGCAAAGACGGCCGCGGGCGAGCCGAACGCGGAGAGGAGCATCCGATGGATCCGTCCGCCGATCCCCTGGACGCAGGCGAGGTGGACGCGGTCGCGGAACGACGCCTGCCCTGCAGCCAAGCGATCTGTCAGGGAGGCGGCAGCGGTGTGGATGGAATCGTCGATCTTGTCAGACTCGTCAGTCTTGTCGGGCTCGTGCATGAGCGTGTCGGCTGGCATGAGAGGGCCCCTCCGGTGGCGTCTGCCGACCGTCTCCGGCAGCGTCGCCGGAGCAGTGAACGGCTGTACCGTTGTAGCCCCAGGGGAGGGGAGCGTCAACGGACCGGGAGAGGGCAACAAATCCAGACGCAATGTGCTGCGCCGCGACGAAAAAACCGTCCGCGTTGGAACGTGCCGGCGATCGTCTCGCGAACGCGTTCAAGGAACGCTCACCCGCCGCACGCCGGAGTTGCAAAAGCCTCGGGGCCCCAGACGCGTCGGCCGCGTCAGCCGGCGGCGACCTTCATCTCGGCCAGGCGTTGGGCGTTGCCGACGAGCCGGTCCCAGTTGGCCTCGACGTAGTCGGGGGGGCCGCCGCTCTGGGCGACGGCGACGGCCACCATCTCCGTCGGCACCATCTCGATCGCGTCCCAGGGGCAGACCTTCAAGTCGTAGGGATTCGACTTCTTCCCCGGGATGTGAACGCAAACCTCGCAGCCGACGCAACGCTCGACGTCGATCTCGCACCAGCTCTGGAGATTTTGAAACTGGTCGTACTGCTGCACCTTGAGGATGCAGTCGACCGGACAGACCTCCAGGCACGACTCGCACCCGGTGCAGTTGTCGGCCGTGATCACGGCCAGTTCCTTCGGCAGCTTTTTGCGGGGTCCGGCTTTAGCCATGGGAGGTGGGATCGGCTGGCGGGGGGGAATTTCTGGAGGGTTCGCTTCCTCACCATCCTAGTCGGCAGCCGCCGCCGGGCCAACCGGCTTTGCCGGCGGGGAAAACGCCCTCCGCCGGGGCGGGCGGCGGATTCTCCTCACACCGTCTCGCCGCGGAAGAGGTCGGCGGGAGTTTGCCGGGCGCGGACGAGCCGGGCCTGGCCGCCGTCGACGAGGACCTCCGCCGGGAGGGGCTTGGAGTTGTAGTTGCTCGCCATCACGAAGCCGTAGGCCCCGGCGATCTCGATGACGAGGAGGTCGCCGACGCTCGCCACGGGGAGATCGCGCGTCGCCACGAAGCCACCGTCGGTCTGCGTGAAGATGTCGCCCGACTCGCACAGCGGCCCCCCCACCGCCACTTCCTCGCGGAGGCCGCTGCCGGCTGGCGACGTGGGGCCGGCATCGGCCGGGCAGAGGCTCATCGGGTGGTAGGCGCCATACATCACCGGCCGGGCGAGGGTGTTGAAGCCGGCGTCGACGAGGAGATATTTCCGCGCACCCTGGTTCTTCACTGCTCGCACCTCGGTGATGAGGAAGCCACTCTCGGCAGTGAGATATCTCCCCGGCTCGATCTCGAGGCGGAGGCGGTGGCCGAAGGCCTCCTCCAGGCGGCGGCGCGTGGCGTTCCAGAGCTCGACATAGCCCCCCAGATCGGCATGGACCTCACCGGGCCGGTAGGGCACCGGAAGCCCGCCGCCGGCGCTGATCGTCGTCAGCGAGCGGCCGATCTCGCGGGCCACCGTCTCGAGCGTGCCAGCCACCTCGGCCAGATGCGCCAGATCCGTCCCGCTGCCGATGTGCATGTGGAGGCCGGTGACGGCGATCCCCGCCCATTCCGCGCGGCGCATGACGTCGGCGATGTCGGCGTGCCAAATGCCATGCTTCGAGCCTTCGCCGCCGGTGTTCGTCTTCTGGCTGTGGCCGTGGCCGAAGCCGGGGTTCACCCGGAGCGTGACCTCGGCCCCCGGCACCCGCGCGGCGAGCTGCTCGAGCATGTCGGCCGAGCCGCAGTTGACATGGATGCCGAGGCGAGCGACTTCGTCGAGAGCATCGCGGTCGAAGATGTCGGCGGTGTAGACGATCGGGTGGACCGGTGGCAGGCCGTCGGCTGCCGTCGAGCGGTCGGCGTGGGGGGCGTAGCCAGCGGCGAGGGCCCGCTGGATCTCACCGGTACTGACCGCATCGACCACCACCCCTTCGCGGCGGACGAGATCGAGGATGGCGAGATTGGAGCAGGCCTTCTGGGCGAAGCGGACGGTGTCCCAGGCATGGCTTCCGCGCGGCTGCGTGAGGTCGCGGCAGCGGAGCCGGATCGTCTCGGCGTCGTAGACATAGAGCGGCGTGCCATGGGCGCGGGCAAGCTCGGCCACGCTCACGTCGGCGATTGCATGGCGGAGACGGCCGTGGGTGGGGGGGACGTGGGCGGCGTTGGCGGCGGACGTGATCACGGAACGGCCTGGGGGGTGGGGCTGTGGATGGTGAAAAACACGAGGAAGAAGAGCGACTCGGTCGGCCAGGGGCCGACGAACGAACACGCGGAGGCAAGAGAGGGCTTTTCCCTTGCCTCCGCGTGTCGCAGTCGCGTCTGGCCAGGGAATCAGCGGGCGCCGGCCGGCGCCCGCTCGGCGGGAACCTGCCGAAGTTGGCCGGGGCGACCGCCGGGGCCACCGATCCCCTGTTGCTGCTGTTGGGCCATCGTCGCGGCGGCCTTGAGGGCGCCGGCGCCGACCGACAGCCGGGTGACGAATCCACGGTCGATCGGATGCCCCGTGACCTTCACCGAGCCGGAGTCCTTGTCGGTCTCGACGAGGCTGCCGGCCTGCTCGGCAGCGGCCTCGGCCTGCGGGCCGACCCCCATCGAAGCGGCATAGGTGAAGATCCGGTCGAGGGCCAGGGCGATCGCGGCCCCGGGCACATCCGACTCGGCGACGCTCGTGTTCGCCCGGCCGTTGGTCTCGAGGAGTTTCTCGAGGCGGGCCTTGACGTCACCGCCGTGGAGGAGGAATGCGTAGTCGGGGGTCACGGCGAGCGTCAGCTCGACCGCGGGGCCGACGATCCCGGCGGCCGGCGTGGCGGAGACGTCGATCGTCACGGTGTGGAGGTTCGCCTTCCCCACCTTGCCGCTGTCGAACTTCGCCTTCACCTCTTTCGGCAGCGTCGAGCCGGGGCCGAAGAGCTCCTTGACCTGCTTCTCGAGCTTCGGGCCATCGGCGATGTGGGCACCGGCGGTGATCTGCGGCAGTTGGCCGGCGATGCTCGTATCGACGGTGACAGCCGCATCGAGCCCGCCGGCATCGGCCATCGCGTCGACGAGCCCGCGCACGACCGTGGCCACGACCTTCATCGTCTTGTCGTTCCCCTGCGGCAGGGCGCCATCGAGCATCGCCACGATCTGCCGCCGCTGCGAATCATTGAGCGGCTGGACGGCATGGGCCGCCAGGGCCGGCAGGCCGCCATCCTCGGTGGGCGCAGTCGCCACCGTCAGCGCCGACGTCGACGTGGCGGCCGGACCATTGACGGCGATCACCTTGTTCTCGAGAAACACCACGTTCTCCTTCGGGTCGAAGGCCATGGCGATCGTCATCGTCTCGACGCCGTTGAGGGCCGAGAGCGCCGTCCGGAGCGCCTCGGCATCGACCGGCCGCCCCTGGCTGGCTGACGCGGCGGCCATCTGCTGGATCCCGGCCGCGATCAGGGCGCGAAGCGATTCCGGCATCACCGCCGGATGGGTCTCGATGGCGAGGGTGTAGTCGGCGACGAGCGGGGCGAGAAGCTTGGCGGGATCGGCGATGTCAAACTCCTGACCGCGCTGGCCGATCACCGCCCAGCCGTCCTGGTCGCGGATCTCGATCTCCTGGCCACTGGGGAGCGTCAGCCGGCGGACGTCGCCATCGGTCTCCACCGGGCCGGTGACCCCCTGGAGCGCGGCGAGAAGCTTCCCGAGATCCTTGACCGGCACCGCGGCATGGATGCCAATGTCGTCGTTGGCCGAGGTGACAATCACGCCGAGGGGGCGCTTGACATCGAGGCCGTTGAGCCCCTTCCCCTGCGTCGAGAGGAGGAGGAGCGATTCGAGCATCCCGGCCAGGCCCGGGTTGTCGACATGGGGGCCGACCCACAGCAGCTGCTGCTTGAGGTCGCCGTAGCTGTCGATGGCGACGACCGCGAGCACCTTCCGGCCGGTGCCGGTCTGGGCCGCGGTGATCGCCGGCTGGAGAAGTACGAGGAGAGCGACGACGGCGGCGATCGGGCCGGCCAGTCGACGGACAGTTGCACGGACCATGACTGAAGAGCCTTTCGTGGACGGACGGAGCGGGGCCTTGACGGGACTGGAGTGTAGCAGTCGGCCGGGGGGGTCGGCACCGGACCGGCCTGGCGAATCGCTGCGGAATCGGGCTGGCCGCGGTATTCTCTGACGACCATGCCAGCGTCCCCGACCACCTTCGAGCCGGCTTCACCGGCCACCCCGGTCTATCCCGTTTTCCCGCTTCCGGGGCGGATGTCGCGGTTCGCGATCCGCCGCCTCCTCCTCCAGGGGGGGCTCTACCTCCTCACCGCGGTCACCACCTTCTCCGCCGGTGTCGTCGGCTGGGAGCCGCTCGTTCTCGGCGTCGATGCCGACGTGACCGGTGGCCTGGCGGAGCATGGCCTACGAGGGCTGGTCTACATGCTGGCGGTGCTGGCGGTGCTCACGGCCCACGAGGCGGGGCACTTCATCGCGGCGACGATCCACGGCATCCCGGCGACGCTCCCCTTCTTCCTCCCCGTGCCGGTGCTGCTGACGGGCACGCTCGGCGCCGTGATCGGCATGGATGGATCGCGGGCGACCCGCCGCGAGCTGTTCGACATCGCCATCGCCGGGCCGCTGGCCGGGCTGGCGATCGCCATTCCGGCGCTCATGGCAGGGATGGCCTGGGCCGAGCCGTCGGCGGAGAGCCTTTTCAGCCTGCCACTCGGGGGGCAGTGGCTGCTGGGGTGGATGCGTCCCGACCTGGCCGGCGCGTTAATCCGCCCCAATGCCCTCTTCATGGCCGGTTGGGTGGGGCTGCTCGTGACGGGGCTCAACATGATGCCGATGAGCCAGCTCGACGGCGGCCACGTGATCTATGCCCTCTTCGGCGAGCGGTCGAAGTGGCTGGCCCGCGGCGTGCTCCTGGCAGCTATTGCCGCGATCATCGTCACGGGGCGGACAAACTGGACGCTCATGGTGGTGCTCGTGACGCTCATCGGCATCGACCATCCGCCGGTCCACGACGAAGGGCCGCCGCTCGACCGGCGGCGGACAGCGCTCGGGCTCCTGTCGCTGTTGATTCCGGTGCTGACGTTCATGCCGGAGCCGCTCCTGCTCGATTGAGGGGAACGACGCCTTCAGTCGGCGGACGGCATCACGCGGCGGATGTAAGCATCGAAGAGGGGAACGGTGAATGCCGTGTCGCCGTGGGCTGGACTGTAGACCATTCCTTTCTTGATGAGATTCGAACGAGTCGGCCCCACGGCTTCGACCTTCTTTCCCAGCTCCTCGGCGATGTCGCCCGATCGATGCGGCCCCGGGCCGAGGGAGGCCATCGCCCGCAGGTACCGTTTTTCGGCCGGAGTCAGCCGATCGAGACGGACACGGAAAAAGCTGGCGTCGAGCTCGGCGAGCGCCCGATCCGTCGCGGCCACGACGTCCCCATGCTGGACGGGGCTCCGTGCGGCCATATTCCAGGAGTGTTTCCCCCATTCCTGGAGGAAATAGGGATAGCGATCGGTCTGCCGGAGGATCTCTTCGACCGCGTCGTCGTTGAAATTGATGTCGCACCGTTCCGCTGGCGCGATGATCGCTCGGCGGGCATCAGCGCTTTCGAGCGGGCCGATGACACGAAATTCAAACAGCCTTTCAGCGTAGGACTTCGCCTTCCCCATCTGTCCGACAAGCTGTGGCAACCCTGCGCCAACGAGCGTGACGGGAAGCTGCGATTGGGCGCAGCGATGGAGCGCTGCGATGAGCGCGGCAAGTTCGTCCTCCTCGACGTACTGCAACTCGTCGATGAAGAGGACGACCACCGTCCGCTTCTCCCTCGCGGCCTCGCCGACCGCCTGAAGCAGCGACGTGAGATCGGCAGAAAGGTCGCCGGTGTCGGCCACGCCGGGCTCGATGCCGAGGTCGAGCCCGAACTCGATGTCCTGGTACTTGAGCTTCATCCCCTGAACGAATCCCCCCAGCGCCCGTAGGGCACGCTTGGCTCGATCGCCCGCGGCGGCCATCCGGTCGAGCTTCAACAGCGCCAGCCGCACCTGCGGTACGAGGAGGGCAGGCAGCGACCGCCGCTCGGGAGCTTCGAGCATTACGGAGGGAATCCCTTTGGCTTCCGCGTCCACATGCATCCGGTTGAGGAGCACAGTCTTGCCGACGCCCCGCAGCCCCACGAGCATGATGCTCTTTGCAGACAAGCCATTCTTCATCCGATCGAGGGCAATCGATGCCTCTTCGATGATCGCGTCGCGACCGGCGAGTTCGGGCGGCGGATTGCCCGCCCCTGGGGCGAAGGGGTTCGTGCGAGGATCCATGAGCAACCAAAGTCCTTCGGCTGATCTATGCCGATCTTAGCTGTTTATTTGATGTTTCGATAAGTCATGATAAGATCGCTCCAGTTGCCCGTCAAGGGAGCGGCGAGTCGGTTGTTTTTCCGATGAATGTGGGGAAAAAGAGGCGCAAAATGTCCTCGAAGAAGTCCGCGAAATCAAAGCTCGTGAAGGAAAGTCCGGCGGAGCGGACTGAACGCCCGGTTCCTTCGGAGCGACGCTCGGGCCGCTCGGCCAGTTCCCCCGGCCGGGCTCGGCCGTATGTGAAGATCGTCGAATGGAGCCCGGAGGATGCCTGCTTCGTGGGGAGCGCCCCGCCGCTGATCGGCCGCTGCTGCCACGGCGACGTCGAGCAGGAAGTCTTCGCCGAGCTCTCGCAGATCGTGGAGGAGTGGCTGGCGATCCGTGCTGCCGACGCGAAGGCTCTGCCGGCCGCACTTTCAACGAAGCGCTCCAGCGGGAAGTTTCAATTGCGGCTCACCCCCGACCTCCACCGGCTCCTCGCCTTCCGCGCCGCCATGAGCCGCCGGAGCATCAACGACCTCGCTGTGGAGGCGATTCGTAAGGCGGTCGCGCCGGGCGGCGGGTGATTCGGGGCGGCGGCCCGTTTCCAGCCCCCTCCGCCGGCCGGTAGGCTGCCCCCCATGAGCAAGCCAACAGATTTTTCCGGTTCGGCCCCGATCGTGCCGGCCGCCTCGCCCCCCGCCTCCCCCGATGCGGAAGCCTTCATCGCCCGCTGGAGCCCAGCTCCGGCAGGTGGGAATCGACGAGGTCGATGCCGACGGGTCGTTTGCGGAGGACAAGGACCATCCCAACGACATCGACGGCTCTTTCGTGTACAGGCTGGAAGAGCTCAAGTCAGGCCAACTCCAGCGCGATTTGAATTCCCTTGATCCGGACAAGGTTTGGACGTGGGCCCCTGAATCCCGGCGGCCGTACCGCGGTTATCCGAAGCTTCAACTCCCCATGTGGTACCGTTATCGGATCGAACTGTATCCGCACGTGCCAGGGCTGGGAATCGGTTGTGGGATTCACGACCGGCACGGAAACGAGCTCGAGTTTCCTTCCGCGTTTCGGCAGTCGCGTCGGGACGGAACACCGAGGGGAATCGTGAAACTTCGTACGGGAGGATCGCAATGATTCACAACGAGAAGGAGTATCGAGAGGCCGTCGGTCGGCTCGCGGAGGAAACCAGCCGGCTCGTCGAATAGCAGGCCCGTCTCCGGGAGGCGGGCCTGGCCGCCGACGAGATCAAGCGAGTGATCGACCCGATGGAATCGTTCCACCTCCAACTGAAAGAAGAGGTCGACAGCTACGAGCGGCTCAAGCGACGGGAGTTCGACGAGATCGACAACTTCCGGGGGTTTGGGCATCTCCTGATTTCCCTCCGGATCGCGCAGGGGATGACGCAACGGGAATTGGCGAGACGACTCGGGGTGCACGAGTCCCAGATCTCTCGCGACGAGCGGAACGAGTATTTCGGTGTCACGCTCGAACGGGCGATGAAAGTGCTCGAAGCGCTCAATGTTCGGATGCGGACAAAAGTCGAAATTGAGTCTCCGCCATGCGAAGCCGCCTTGGCGTGAGCTCCGGCCAATCGGGGATCGACCTTCACCATGACCGTTTTTCGCGATGTGATCGATGTCGTCTGTGGCACCCCGGCGGATGATGTCACCCCCTGCGTCGACCAGGCGAACTCATTTCGTGAGGTCGTTTCGCTGCAGGCGATGTTCGTCACACTCACCGTGGCGATGCTGGCCTACGTCAACAGCGCGCCTGTGTTTCAGGTGCGCGTCGACGTGCTGTTTGCGGTGTTGGCCTTGCTGCCGATGCTCGGCCTCTCCAACATCGTCCGCGGCCATGTGAAGACCGAGTCGGGCGATGTCTATGTCTGCACCAAGCCGGTCCGCGTGTATGCCCGGCAGTCGATGATCCTCGACGGGCTGGTCGTGGTGGCGCTTTCGTGGCTCTACTGGTGTGGTCAGTTGCCGGGGCAGTGAGATCGACACGGGGTGCGCGGTTAGGCTCGGGAAGGCCCCCCGGACAAGGAATCGACATGACCGGCCTCTCCTACGCCGACAGGCAGCAATCCGGCAAGGCGCTGCGCAAGAGCGTGCCCCGGTCGGCGCATGGTCTGTGGGCGGGGCGCCAAGAGGGCCGCGACGTCATCGACCTGCTCGAGGAGTCAAACGTTGGCCGTCTGCCCCATCTCGCGCCGATCCGCTTCGGGCGGATGCTGCAAAACCCGTTCGCGTTTCTGCGCGGGGCGCCTGGCGTGATGGCCTGCGATCTGGCTCGCACGCCCGCGTCGGGCCTCTCGGTGCAGGCCTGTGGTGATTGCCACCTGGTGAACTTCGGCCTGTTCGCCACGCCCGAGCGAAAGCTCGTCTTCGACATCAACGACTTCGACGAGACACTCCGCGGGCCATGGGAATGGGATCTGAAGCGGCTGGCGGCGAGCCTTGTGGTGGCGGCGCGGGTCAACGGCTTTCCCGAGGATCGCTGCGCCGAGGTGGCGGTGCACAGCGCCACGAGCTATCGCCGGCACATGCACGAGTTCGCCGAGATGAGCCCGCTGGAGAGCTGGTATTTCCACATCGACGCCGATGATCTGGTGGCCGGCGCCACCGACGAGGAATCCCGCCGGCTGCGCGAGCAGATGGCCGCCAAGGCCCGCCAGCGCGTGGGGGAGCGGCTGTTGCCGAAGATCACCGAGCAGGTGGGGCACGTGCGGCAATTCGTCGAGGCACCGCCGCTGACGACCCGTGTGACCGACAAGCTCGCCCTGCGGATCGTGCGGCGGGGGATGGATCACTATCTCGAGTCGCTCGACGAATCGCGTCGGTTCGTCCTCGACCGCTACCGGCTGGAGGATTTTGCCGAGCGCGTGGTGGGCATCGGGAGCGTCGGAACACGCTGCTTCGTGGCGCTCCTGGTGTGCGATGATCGCAATCCCCTCCTCCTGCAGATCAAGGAGGCGCGGGAGTCGGTGCTCGCCCCCCATGCGGCGCCTTCGCCCCATGCCAACCAGGGGCAGCGCGTCGTTGCGGGGCAACGGATGATTCAGGCCGCCAGCGATATCTTCCTGGGGTGGCTGCGCGGCCGCGACGGGCATGACTACTACGTACGGCAGCTCCGCGACATGAAATACTCGGCGCCGATCGACCAATTGGCGGCGTGCGGCCTGGACCGCTATGCGGATCTCTGCGGCTGGGCGCTGGCCCGGGCCCACGCCCGCTCGGGCGACTCCGCGGCGATCGACGGCTACCAGGGGGGCGGCGACCCGTTCGACCTGGCGATCGGGAAGTTCGCGGTCGCGTACGCCGACCAGACCGAGCAGGATCACGCGGCGCTCGAGAAGGCCTGGCGGGCGGGACGGATCGTGGCGGATGCCGAGGCCGGCTGAGCCGGCGGCCCGCTGCAGCGGGCCGCCGGATGAAGTGCCCGCAGGGTTTGCCCCACCGCTCAACTCGGGCCTGGGAGCCGGCCGGCGCACGCGGACTTGCGACCCGGGAAACGGCAATTCAGCGAACTGGTCTCGTGGATATGTCGATTTTACCGAAAGAAAGGGAGCCGCAGGCGGACGGTGCGGCGCGCCCGGTCAGACGCATCATCACTCCACGCGGCACATTTTCATGCGTTCGAGCCGTGCCGACCGGGTCGTGCAACCGCGGCGCTTTTCGGCGGGCAGGCCGGGGCGGTGTCTGATCATGGCGCTGTGGTGGTGCTCAGCCGGCTTCGCCCTGGCCGTCGATCCCCCGCAGCCGTATCTGAAGGAGCCGTCGTACGCGCTCTGTCCGCATCTGCTGGGCGACGCGGACAGCTTTCGCGATCGCCTCGCCGCCGCCGGCGTGACGGTGCTCGCCGACAACACGAGCTTCCTGATCGGCAACACGCACGGCGGGTTCCGTGAGGCTTTCGACTATGCGGGGCATGGCGACTACAAACTGATCGCCGATGGGGGGAAGTTGGGCGGGTACGAAGGGCTCTATCTCAAGCTTCGCGCCGAGCATCGCTATGGCCAGACAATCGTCGGGGACGTGGGCTGCTTCATCTCGCCCACGCTGATCGCCGACCTGCCGGTGTACGGCAGCGAGCAGCTCTATCTGACCAACGTCCTCCTGACGCAGGAATTGAGCGACGACATCGCGATTTTCGCCGGCAAGATGGACACGCTTGATGGCGACATGAACGCCTTCGCCCACGGCCGCGGCAAGACGCAGTTCTCGAACATGGGATTCGTGTTCAACCCGATCGTCAGCGCGACGGTGCCCTATTCCGCTCTGGGGACCGGGTTCGTCTACCACCGCGACGACGGGCCGATGGTCATGGTGACCGTGCTCAACTCGACCGACACCACCGGCACGAGCGGCTTCGGCGAGCTGTTCAACGACGGGATTCTCCTCTCGGCGGCGGTCCGGGTACCCACGAGCATCTTCGACCTGCCGGGGCACCACCTGCTGGGGGGCACCTGGAACAGTCGCACGTACACGTCCCTGTCCGAGGCCTACATTCCCTATCCTGACGTGGCCACGTCCGCCACCCGCGGTTCCTGGTGCCTGTACTGGAATTTCGATCAGTATTTGTTCGTCGATCCGGAGGACGAGTCGCGCGGCTGGGGACCGTTCGGCCGCGCCGGCATCGCGGACCCGAACACGAGCCCCATCGACCTCTTCCTGAGCCTCGGCGTGGGGGGGCATGTGCCCGGGGTCAGGCGGGGCGGCGACACGTTTGGCGTCGGCTGGTTTTACGCGGCGACAAGCAGCCAGATCGGCACGCTGATCACGTCGCAGTTTGGCCCGATCGGCGACGGCCAGGGGGTCGAGTGCTTCTACAACTACGAAATCACCCCCGCGATCCGCCTCACGCCCGATCTGCAGTATGTCGTGCCCGTACTTCGGTCAGCGGCCCCGGCGCTGATCGCGGGAGTGCGGGCGCTGGTGAGTTTTTGAATCGGGATGCCGGGCGACGAGCGCCGCGCGGGGCGTTGCTGCCCGCCCCGCGCCTTCCCCGCGGAAACTGACGTTTCGTTGACGCCCGCGCACGCCCCCTCCACAATCGTCATTTCCACCCGTCGCCGGGGTTTCGAGCCCTGCCTAAGCTTTGTTTCGAGCCCTGCTCCCCCTTCCTTTCCCGCCCGCTCCAAGGAGGCCTCCCGTGAACTTCATCGAACAGGAAGACCCGGACGTCTGGGCCGCCATTCAGGCCGAGCAGACGCGCCAGCACGAGGGGCTGGAGATGATCGCCAGTGAAAACTTCACCAGCCCCGCCGTCATGCAGGCCGTCGGCAGCGTGCTCACGAACAAATACGCCGAGGGCTATCCCGGCCACCGCTACTACGGCGGCTGTGAGTTTGTCGACAAGGTCGAGGATCTTGCCCGCGACCGGCTCAAGAGCCTGTTCGGCGCCGAGCATGTCAATGTCCAGCCCCACTCCGGCTCCCAGGCCAATGCCGCGGTCTACATGACCGCCATCCAGCCGGGCGACACGGTCCTCGCCTTCGACCTCGCCCATGGCGGCCATCTGACGCACGGCATGAAGCTCAATGCCTCCGGGGTGCTCTACAAGTTCGTCCATTACGGCGTGCGGAAGAGCGATCAGCGCCTCGACTTCGATCAGGTGGCGCGGCTGGCCCGCGAGCACAAGCCGAAGCTCATCATCGCCGGTGCCAGCGCCTATCCGCGCGAGATCCCCCACGGCACCTTCGCCGAGATCGCCCGGGAAGTCGGCGCCAAGCTGATGGTCGACATGGCCCACTACGCCGGCCTCGTCGCCGCCGGGATCCACGACAACCCTGTCCCGGTTGCCGACTTCGTCACGAGCACCACCCACAAGACGCTCCGTGGCCCGCGCGGCGGCATCGCCATGTGCCGCTCCGCCGACGCCAAGATGCTCGACCGCTCCGTCTTCCCGGGGCAGCAGGGGGGGCCGCTGATGCACGTCATCGCCGGCAAGGCGGTCGCCTTTGCCGAGGCCCTGCGGCCGGAGTTCCGGCAGTATGCGATGAAGGTCGTGGAGAACGCCAAGGCCCTCGCCGAGGCTCTCGCCTCCGGCGGCGTCCGCCTGGTCAGCGGCGGCACCGACAACCATCTGATGCTCGTCGACGTCACGCCGCTGGGGATCGGTGGCAAGACGGCCGAGCAGGTCCTCGATCGCTGCGGCATCACCTGCAACAAGAACATGATCCCCTTCGATGAGCGAAAGCCGATGGATCCCTCCGGCATCCGCCTCGGCACGCCGGCGCTAACGACCCGCGGCCTCGGTGTGGCCGAGATGACGCAGGTGGCGGCCTGGATCCTCAAAGTGCTGAAGAATCCCGAGAGTGAGCCGGTGATCGCCACCACGCGCCGCGATGTGGCCGAGCTGGCCGAGCAGTTCCCGGTGCCGGCGGCGAAGCTCGAGGCGGTCGAGCAATGAGCCGGAAGTCGGTGGGGCAGGGGGGGGGCCTGCGCGGCGGGCAACCGGCCGCGTCGGGCCGTCCACTCCCCGCGGGCATCGTGCGGATCGGGCTGGTCCAGTCGGCCTGCACGCCCGACCGGGAAGCGAATATTTCGCAGGCCCTGGCCGGGATCGCCGAAGCGGCGAGTCTCGGGGCCGATGTCGTCTGCCTCCAGGAGCTGTTTGCCGGGGAGTATCCCTGCCAGGCGGAGGAGCATGCGAAGTTCGCCGAAGCGGAGGTCGTGCCGGGGCCGCTCACCGACCGCGTCGCCGCCGCCGCGAAGTCCCATGGCGTGGTCGTCGTGGCGAGCGTCTTCGAGCGTCGCACGCCCGGCCTCTTCCACAACACCTGCCTGATCTTCGACGCCGATGGCTCGCAGGCCGGGCTCTACCGGAAGATGCACATCCCCGACGATCCGCACTACTACGAGAAGTTTTATTTCGCCCCCGGCGACACCGGCTTCATGAGCGTGCCGACGTCGAAGCTCGCCGTCGGGCCGCTCGTCTGCTGGGATCAGTGGTATCCCGAAGCCGCCCGGCTGACGGCGCTGGCCGGCGCCGAGGCGATCTTCTATCCGACCGCAATCGGCTGGCTCGATGGCGAGGAGGATCTCCACGCCCCTCAGTACGAGTCGTGGGACACGATGCTCCGCAGCCATGCGATCGCCAACGGCGTGTTTGTCGTCGCCGTCAACCGCTGCGGCCATGAGGGCCCTTTGCGCTTCTGGGGGGCGAGCGTCGTCTATGCGCCGAGCGGCGAGCAGATCGTCAAGCTCTCGCATGACGAGCCGGCGACGGTTGTCGTCGAGTGTGACCTGGCGCGGATCGAGTGGTCGCGGACGCGCTGGCCGTTCTTCCGCGACCGGCGGATCGACGCCTACGGCGATCTGACGCTCCGCTGGGGGCGGTAGGCCATGACAGCCACCCCGGGCCACGAGGCCGATGGAAAGAATCCGGCGGCGCTCGGCTATCGCTTGCCGGCCGAGTGGGAGCCGCATGCCGCGACGTGGGTCGCCTGGCCCCATCGCCGGGCCACCTTTCTCGGCCCCTTTGCCGACATCGCCCGCGCCTACGCCCGGATCGTGCGGGTGCTTGCCCGCCATGAACCGGTGCGTGTGATCGGCACGGGGGGCGTGCTCGACGAGGCCAGCGCGATGGTCGGCGGGGCCCCCGGCGTGACGCTCGTCGATATTCCCACCAACGACTCCTGGATCCGCGACACCGGGCCTGTGTTTCTCGTCCCCGGTAAGGGGGCCGATCTCCCCCCGGCCGCCGTGACCTGGGAGTGGAACGCCTGGGGGGGCAAATATCCGCCATGGGAGGCCGACGGCCGGGTAGCGCGGTCGATCGCCGCCCGGGAGGGCTGCACGATCTTCGCCCCGGGGTTCGTCCTTGAAGGGGGGGCGATCGAGACCGACGGTGCGGGGACACTCCTCGTCAACGCCCGCTGCGTCGTTACCGACTCGCGCAACCCCGGCGTATCGCGGGAACACCTCGAGGAGGTCCTGCGGCGGAATCTGGGTGTCGAGCGTGTCCTGTGGACGGGGGGCGAATTGGCCGGTGATGACACCGACGGCCACATCGATCAGCTCGCCCGGTTTGTCAGGCCGGGGGTTGTCGTCGCCGCCCGCCAGCCCGACCGGGGCGATCCCAACCATCAGTCGCTCGCCGAGAATCTCGCCCTCCTCGAGACCCTCGTCGATGCGAACGGGCGGCGGCTCGAGGTGATCCCGATCGACATTCCCTCGCGCTTCGCCTACGACGGCGTGCAGCTGCCGGCGAGCCATCTCAATTACTACGTCGGCAATCGGTTCGTCGCCGTGCCGGTGTTCCACGAGCGGACCGACCGGCAGGCCCTCGACACCCTCGCCGCCTGCTTCCCCGGCCGGGTCGTCGAGCCGGTGCCGCTCGACGTCGTCGTCCGGGGCCGGGGGGGGCTCCACTGCATCACCCGCGACCAGCCGGCGTGAGGGGCAGCCCGGCCGCGCGCGTGGACGGCACCTTTTCCCCCATTTGCCCCGTTTTCCCCGGCTGATCTGCTCTTGCCCCATCGGCCCCGGCCAGCCACCATCGTTGGGTGACGTCCCCCGCTGCCACCGTGGCGGCCCCGGCTGGCCAGCAGTCCCGGCGAGAGAGTGTCGGTATGGAGCAATTCGCAGCGGCGATGCAGGGATTCTTGGTGCTGGTGGCGCGCATCAGCCTGGCGGTGATCTTCATCGCCAGCGCGGTGGGGAACAAGATCCCGCAGTTCCGGGCCACGGCCGAATACATGAAGACTGAAGGGGTGCCAAACCCCACCTTCGCACTCTTCGGCGCCATCGGCCTTCTGCTCCTTGGCGGCTTGTCGCTGGTGATCGGCGCCTGGACACGGATCGGGGCCTTCTTCCTGCTGGTGTTCCTCGCCGCCGCCACCTACTTCTTCCACGACTTCTGGCAGTTTGTCGATCCGCTCCAGCGGCAATTGCAGACGATCCAGTTTCTCAAAAATCTTGCCATCGCCGGTGGGCTCATTTCCCTCATCGCCTTCGGCGGCGGGAATTGGAGCGTCGACGGCTGGATCAGCCGCCGTCAGGCCGAGGTCGAGGCCGGGGCCCCCGCCCCGAAGCCGCGCGTGACCGCCAAGGCGACTCCCCAGGCGTGAGTCGGCCGGCCCCGCTGCCACGACGGGCGTCCATCCCGTACGATGCCTTTCTTCGGGGGGCGTCCGCGCTGGGTGTCTCTTCGCAACGCCCGTCGGGAGGAAACAAATCATGTCGAGGTTCGCCGTCTTTGCCGCCGTCGGGATCGTGGGAGTGCTCCTCGGGGGAGCTGCTCGGGCCGCCGATCCGCAACCAGCCCAGGGAAGGTCGACCACCATGCATGCGCCTGTCGCCAAGCCGTTTGGCACCCTCCCCGACGGTCGCACCGTCAACCTCTGGACGCTCGAAGTCCCCGGCGGCTGGAAGGCCACGATCAGCGAATATGGCGCGATCCTCACCTCGCTCCACGTCCCGGCGAAGGAAGCGGGCGGAGCGCCAGTTGATGTCGTCCTCGGCTTCGATTCAGTGGAGCCCTATGCCAAGGGGCATCCGTACTTCGGCGCCACCTGTGGCCGGGTCTCGAACCGGATCGCCAAGGGGGCCTTTGATCTCGACGGCAAGTCGTATTCCCTTGCCACCAACAACGGCGCCAACCACCTCCACGGCGGCAATGTCGGCTTCGACAAGCATCTCTGGAAGGCCGTCCCGCATCTCGCCGGCAACAGCCCGTCGCTCGAGCTCACGACCGTCTCGCCCGACGGCGAAGAGGGCTATCCGGGCAAGCTCATCGCGAAGGTCGTCTACACGCTCAACCCCGCCGGCGAACTGATCGTCGACATGTCGGCTACGACCGACGCCGCGACGATCGTCAACATGGTCCATCATTCCTACTGGAACATGGCCGGGCAGTCGTCGGGCCACGTCGGCCCGCAGCAGCTCACCGTCAATGCCGATGCTTACCTCCCGGTCGACGACGGCGGCATCCCCACCGGCGAGTTTGCCAAGGTGGAGGGGACGGCGTTCGACTTCCGCCCGGATCGCAAGCCGGCCGGGGCGCTTGCCGCCGCGATCGACAGCCTGCCGGCGAGTGCCGACGGCACCAATCCCGGCGGCGTTGACCACAACTACGTGCTCCGTGGCTGGAAGCCCGATGGGGTGCTGCGGACGGCGGCGATTCTCGAGGACCCTGCCAGCGGCCGGCGGATGGAGATTCTCACCGATCAGCCCGGTGTGCAGGTCTACACCGGCAACTACCTCGACGGCACGCTCACCGGCAAGGGGGGCACGGTCTACGGCAAGCATGGCGGCATCTGCCTGGAAACGCAGAAATACCCCGACTCGATCCACCACGCCGATTGGCCGAGCACCCGTCTCGATCCCGGCCAGACCTACCGCCACCGGATGATCCACCGGTTCACGAAGTGAGGATCGGGACTGCCGCCGCTCGTTCGCCGAGCAGGCTTTGGATGAAGTCTACGCCGCAGGATGCGGCGGAAGACACACCCAAAAATCCTGGTTTTTTTTGAGTGTTGAGTGGAAAAAGGTCATGGATGACTTTTTCCACGGAAAGCTTGAACCCGGAGCCCCCGCATGGTCTTCCCAGTCGCCGACGACAACTCCGATCGAACGCTCTTTCCGCTGGTCACGATCGCGCTGATCGTCTTGAACGTGTTCGTGTTCGTCGTCCTCCAGGGAATGGGGGAAAACGACGACGTCACGCTCGCCTACTGTCAGGTGCCGGCGGAGATCCTCTCCGGTCATGACATCGTCACCGAGCCGAGCGTCCGCGAGATCGCCGTTCAGGGGCAACACCTCTCCGTGCCGGTGCCGGGCCTGCGCCCGACGCCGATCCCGGTTTGGCTGACGCTCCTGACGGGCATCTTCATGCACGGCAGCATCATGCACCTCCTCGGGAACATGTGGTTTCTGTGGCTCTTCGGCGACAACGTCGAAGACTGCATGGGGCATGTCCGCTACACGCTCTTCTATCTCGCCACCGGGATCATCGCGTCGCTGGCGTTCGTGGCCACCAACGCCACCGGCGAGGCGGCGCTGACCCCCTGCCTCGGGGCGTCGGGAGCGATCTCGGGGGTGCTCGGGGCCTACCTCGTCCTCCATCCGCACCGGCGCGTGAGCGTGATCCTGTTGCGGATCATGGTCGACGTGCCGGGCTACATGGCCGTGGGGATCTGGTTTCTCTTCCAGGTCGTCAGTGGCCTGTTCGATTCCGGCGGCGGCGGCGGGGGCGTGGCCTATTCGGCCCACGTCGCCGGCTTCCTTGCCGGGATCGTCCTCGCCAAGCCGATGAGCGCGAAGTGGGCCCGCGACGAGGCCGATCCGCTCGTCATTCTCCGCCGCCGGATCGGGTGAGAGCCGCTCGCTGCGGGCTGGATCGGGGCAGGCTGGATTATGGTGAGACTTCATCACGGCAGGACTGGATCGCGGCGATGGTCTTCGCCGTGACCAGATCCCAGGTGCAGGTTCGCGCCTTGGCGATCGAGGCCGATTGCAGCCGGTGGAGCTCGGCGGCGGGCAGGGCGATGAAGCGCTCGATGGCGGCCCGTAGATCGCCGACATCGGGGCGGGGGAGGAGAACGCCGTTGTCGGCGCCGACCCATTCCGCCGTCGCGCCGACATCGGTGGCGATCACGGCCAGGCCCCGGGCCATCGCCTCGAGGACGACCGTCGGCATCCCTTCGGCGAAGCTCGGGCAAAGAAGGATAGCGCTGGAGTCCAGGATCCCCTGGAGCGTCGCGGTGTCGGTGACGGTGCCGTGGTAGACGACGTCGTCGCGTTTCAACCGGAGCGGTTCGGGGATCGGGCCGACAAAGTGAAACTCCACCCCTGGGGCCCGCAGCGGGGCGATCGCTTCGAGGAGCTCCGGCACCCCCTTGCGCCGTTCGTGCCGGCCGATGAAGAGGAAGCGGCGCTGCGCCGTCGGCACCGGCCGATCGGCGACGATCCAGGCGCCGTCGATGGCGTTGGGGACCTCGACGAGGCGTTCTGCCGGCACACCGCAGCGGCGCTCGACGATCGCCCGGATCTTCCGCGGGAAGGTGAAAACGACGTCGGCGGAGCGGTCGAGGGCAACGACCTGTCCGCAGAGGACGAATTGTTCGAGCCAGGCCCGGAGATTGGCGGCCTTCTGAAACATCTCGTAGCCGTGCTGGTTGACGCCGACGGGGGGAAGATCGGTGGCCCCCCGGCGCCGGGCGGCCCCGAAGGCGATCCCGGTCAGCCCCTGGGCGTAGACAAAATCGGCCCCGACCTTCTCCTCCCGGTAGCGATCGAGGAGGACGCGCGAATAGGCGCGGCAGTCGTGGAGATAGTGGCCGGGGTAGCGGCCGGCCTGTGGCGGCACGACAACGAGGCTTTTGATCCTCGCGCGGGCCTCGGCGGGGAAGTCGTCGAGGGCCTCGGCCCGGGCCCGCAGTTCGGGGGTGTCGGCCGAGTGGAGGAGGGTGACCTGGACACCGGCCTTGGCGAAGTGAGTCGCCAGCATCCGGGTGTGCCGCTGGATCCCGCCGAGCCGGTAGGGATAGACACCGTCGGCGAGGAGAGCGACGTGGAGGGGCGCGGATGAGGCCGACGATGGCATGGGGCTTTCCGCCGGGGAAGGCCCGGGAGCGGTGGCGCCGCAGATCCCGGCGGCAGACACGTGCGTCGTGGCGGGGCGGCCGGCACCAGGCCACGATCACCCGGGGATTGGCAGAGTATCCGGCTCGCTTGGCGCACGCAACGAACGCTCGTTTCGCCTCTGACAGCGGCCGGGTGCCGGGCACGGCGGTCCCTCCCTCGCATCGAGTGCGGCGGAATGGTATCGCACGGGGCGGCGGAATGGTACCGTAGCAATCGGGTTCTCGCGGCCCCGCCACGCCGCCGTCTCACTCCGGGGCGGGCCGAATCGTCACGCTTCGGATGCGGCCGATGACGCTCGATGAGCGCGGCTTCGCCCCATCCTCAGTCAAGCTCGCCGACGTGCTTGAGCGGCTCTGGATCGTCGAACCGCTGCCCGCCTGGCTGCCGACACGCAATCGCCTCGCCCGACTCTCGCAGGCACCGAAACAGCATCTTGCCGATCCGGCTCTGGCAGCTCGCCTTCTCGGGCTCGATGCCGCCGGTCTGTTGGTCGGTGGGGGCCCAAAGCCGACGACGGTTCGGGACGGACCGTTGCTCGGTCAGTTTTTCGAGTCACTCGTCACGATGTGCGTGCGGGTTTTGGCGCAGGGGGCGGAGGCGCGGGTGTTCCACCTTCGCCGTCGTCATCAACAGCTGCCCGCGGGCCTATCGACGCGCCGACGGGATCGCCGTCGTGCCAGCGGCCCTGCTTGGCCCGTGAACGGCCATCGCCTTTCGCCCCCTGTGGCGGTCCGCGCTGCCATCCTCCAGCCCGCCCGCGGTGCAGGGAGCCCGCGGCTCCCCCAGCCACCGCGGCTGATGTCGCTCAGCGCAAAGAACCGGGCCGGGCATCCTGCAATGCCCAGCCCGGTTTTCAACCAGCGATCAACAAGCCCGCTCGATCAAGCCACGAGCGCGGCACGCCGACGCCGCTGTTCAATCATCGCAAGCACACCGGCGACGAGCGAGAGAGCGCTCGAGCCCGTGGCGGGGTCGATTTCGGGGACATGGATCCCCTGGAGTTGTGCTGAAAACGTATTCATAGGCCCAGGAAAGTAGCTCGATGTCAGGCGATACCCGCCCAAATGAGGGACAACGAGCCTCTCGGAAAAAGAGAGACGGACGAAAATCCGTCAAGGACGAGCAACCGAAAACGCTTCGGCGCGACTGGCGAATCGACACGCTTCAACGACTGAATCGTTGAGCGTGGATCGGCCTACGCTTCGACACCGATCCGCAAGCGGAGAGATGGCAACTCGTCTTCCGAGGTCAGGTTTCCTGGTCGGCTGGCCTGAGACTTCCGTCCCTTGCCCGACGCCCTAGAAAGAGCCACCCTACCAGACTGCGGGCAAGCCACCACCCACATTCCGGTTCTGCGGGGATTTTGTGATGCGAGCCGGCCGATCTATGCGGGGTCGACGATTGGGGCATCGCCCAAATGGCAACACGCTCTCCGCAGCCCCGGGGTTGCCAGGCCTCGGCGACTCCGGGCAGATGGAGTCCGCTGGCCGCCTCGCAGGCGGCCTATCTGGCCAAATCACAGCAGGAAAAGCATGCGGCGAGGGATGCGGCAATCAACCAGTTCAAAGAGCGGTTCGGCAGGATCTTCCAGCGGCGGCACGACTCCATCCATAACTGCGACCGACGGTGGATCTCACAGCAGCCGCTGGAAACGGGCGGCACGGTGCTGAAAGTCATCCAGGATGTCGAGTTCCTGGTCAACCGGTGCGCCGAGCACATCAACTGCGAATTGGGCGACTTTCTTGTCGGGACAGGCTCCTCGGCGGCGACCACGGCTCAAGCCGGGTACTGATCCGACCGAGATCCGACCGAAGCTTGCTGGCCGACTCGCAAGGCACCGAATGAAGGGGATTCGCGACTCGCGCGGCATGACCGACTTTCAGACGAGCATATTCCGGCGCACGAGAGGCGCATTTTCCGGCGCAGCAGGCTCCCGCAGGGAGTCGCACGACGACGCACGAGCGGAGCAGAAACGAAGCAATCCCCGAGGAAACCGTGATTTCCCCGGGGATTGTCGAGAGAGTGGACGAAAGTCCAGTCGGGGCGACACGATTCGAACGTGCGACCTCTACGTCCCGAAGGCCGACTTTGACAACCCTGCCAGTCGTGTATTCGCCTCCGTTTCCGGGGAAAACCACGTTGGCGGGAGTATGGCGTTGGTGAGCAGTTCGTGCAAGTCGTGCTGCAAACGGGACGGCAACCGGGACGAAAACGGGACGGGGTCTGACCGCTTTGGTGCTGCCGCGGCTTTCACCTATTGTCCCGCCCCCGCGGCGCGGCCGGCCGTCTTCCGATCCTTCTCCGTCTCCCGCCACTCCCAGGGGGCGATCGGGTGGGCGTCAGCCCACAAGCCGCGCCGCTGCCGGCGGGCGTCGTCCTCGAGCCCCCCGAACTCGTTTCGCTCGTCGTAGGTGACGTAGCGCCACGCGAGCCCGCTTCGCGCCATCTCGGCGTTGACCAGCTTGCCGGCGATAGTCACCCGGCCGACCACGCGCCCGTAGCGGTCGACCTCCTCGACTGACACCGTCTTCTCGGCGATCAGATCGGCGAGGGCCTTCCGGGCGACGGTGCCGAAAGCCTGCTTGGCCTCCGGGGCGTCGATCCCGTGAAGCCGCACTTTGACTTGCCGGTTTTCGGCGTCCAGCCCGGTGAAGGTGTCACCATCGGCGATCCGCACCACTCGAAGGTCGTCGGCCACCGCGTTGCCGGCGAGGGCGATGGCCAGGGCAAGGGCAAGGTCGCACAAGAGTCGCAGTTTTCGGTTCATTTTGCTGAAGTTAGACTAGTCCGTCTTCCCAGGAAGGGGGCGTCATGAAAACGCACTGCTCAATTCTACCGCCGTGTCCGTATTGGTTTGAGCCGATTTAGCTATTGTTTGTTTCGATTTACAGGAAGGTTCACACTCATGGAATCACCAAACAACGATTTTGAACGTCCGTCGCTACCGGCGTTCGAGTTCGAATTTCAGCATGAAGGGCAACGGTGCCACGTCTGCCTCAGGTCAATCGGTTTTCGCTTTTTTCGAAGCATTGGCCCGACCACGATATGGTGGGAAACGAACTCCAGAATTAGCTTATTAATTGGCCCAAATGACGCCGGAAAATCGAACACCCTAAAAGCCGTAGAGCTACTATCACAATTAAAACACAATTTTAAGTCGGGCCCATTTGAGCATCAAGACTACTTTAATTGCTCAGATGCACAAGGCCCATGCCTCAGCTTTAAGTTTTCGATTGCCGTAGAACGGCATGGTAGGATTGTAGAACACTTCTTTGAGTTTGAGGAATCAGAGGCTACGGAAAAGTTGTGGGGGCTTGAGCTAAAGAAAGTGCCACCACAGAATTTTTTCGACATTGCAGAAATCTGTATTAAATCGCGAGAAAAGAATGTTAGTAGTATTACTTTACAGGACAAACGGAGTCCCAAACGTGCACAGCAGGAAAGGATAGCCAAAGGCCTCATCTTACTTTCGCTAGGGTGCTTTCCGCCAGTGCGCTGTATTGAAGTCAGCCGGTCAGAAGTACTCGGCGGCAGTGTGGATTTCAGCGAAATTGCAAAGAAGATGTTTCAACTTTGTCAGCCGCCTATTGGAAAGAACGCCGACAGTTTGCGACTCCGTTTTAATAAAATGCTGGAAATGTTGAGGGTTATGCTCGGGAGGCCTCAGTTAACGTTGGAGTTTCCGTGTAAAGATGCAGTTTACTCATTAGTTGTCTGCGATGGTGGCATGAGACTTGACATCGAACGGCATGGCACAGGTTTTCAGCATATAGTGGCACTGGCATTCAAGTTATTCGAATCAGAGTCGCCGTTGTTGTTGTTAGACGAACCAGAGGTTCGTCTCCATCCAACTCTACAGAGAAAGCTTGTTGAATATCTTATAAGCCTGCCAGACCATGTTAGCATCATATCCACTCACTCTCCATTCATGCTCTCCGCTTGTTCTCGTCAGGGAGTAAGCCTGACGCGACTGACGCTCGACGGTACGGGGTGCTGGACAGAGGGGCAGGTGCTGGACAGAAGTCATAAGTCACTAGCGCTCCTGCGCGATCTCGGTGTTTCAGCGTCGGACGTTTTGCAAGTAAGGTATGTAATATGGGTGGAGGGGCCGAGCGATATAGTATACCTGAGGGCTTGGTTAGAAGCCTGGTTTTCAGCAAGCGACTCTGGTCCCATCCCTCTTGAAGGCGTGGATTTTGCATTTGCATTCTATGGTGGCGCTTTACTGTCGCACGTCGGAGTTTCAGACGACACCGCAGACGAAGAATCCGAGTCTCTAATGGAATTGCTGAGATTATGTCGACAAGGAACGATAGTCATTGACAGTGATATTTCCAAAGAGGGTGGCGAGATGAGCCGCAAGGAAACCAAGCTAAGAGTTAAGGAGCAGTGCGAGAACAGTAATACTATTGAGTGCTGGATCACCAGCGGAAATGAGATCGAGAACTATCTTCTGAAGTCAACTATAACTCGATGCTTTGCCGATGTCATTAACATCTCAAAGTTTACTTTCGGCGACTACGAGAAGATTGGCAGTTGCCTTGCTCGTGCCCGGGAATGTGAGGGAGGTGCAGTCGACCCTTATAGCTCGAAGAAAGTTTTGGTGGCGCGTCAGATTGTCAGTCATTTCGCTGATGACGATAAGAATCCGAGCTCGTGGCCGCTAGATCTGCGCGAGCGAATCTCCGGACTGGCAAGGCGAATCGTGGAGGCCAATCCGCGTTAATTCGGTGTAACCTGGCTGTCATCTCTTTGGGATCAGCCTGTGCACATGTGCAATCGATAACGATAGCGTTGAAGCGGAGTGTGGTGTAATGTGTGCATCTATTCTGGGACAGACGTTAAGCATTTTCCCCAGGTTTTCACTCGCGGCCGCTCCGACGGTTTGTTAGGTTTTCCCTGCCGCGACGAGCTCGGCGAGCATCCCCGGCTCCGCCAGCCGGCCCCGGAGGAACCGCTCGAAGGAATCCCGCGTCGGCTCGATCAACGGCGAGTCCCACGCCTCATTCCAGATCGGCCAGGTCTGGACCGGCGCGGGGCCTCCGCCTCCGTCAACGTGAAGCCGGATTTCCCGGCCGCCGTCCCACCATGCGGCCAGGGTGGTTCCGTCGCTCAACCTTACCGTCGTCACGAGCACCGTTGTCATTGGCATGGGCTGGTTCTCCTCGGTCGGCAGTGTGCCGGCGGCCGGGGAGGGCCGGGAGGGTGTCCGGCCTCGCAGCACGCGAGCCCGCCGGGGGGGGAGTCTCAATCCGTTCCGGCGAGCCCGCGGCGCGACACCGTCCGGGGACGCTCACATCCCCGGCGGCACGTTCGACTTGATCCCTGGCAGCGTTGCTGCCCGCGAGTTGATCTCCGCCCCGACTGCGGCGTCGCACAACAGCCGGCGGGCGAGGGCCTCCGAAACGGAGGCGACGTTGTCGCGGGTCGTCCCCTCGGGCACGAACTTGGCGAGGGTGTCAGCGATCGCCTTTCGCCGCCCCTGCGGCGTGAAGCCGGTGCGGATGTAGCCCTTGCCGGATCGACACCCGCGGTCGGCGAGGATGTCGAAGACGGCGAGGACCGCGTCTGACTTGGCCTGTACGGCGGGGTCGTTGCTGCTCATGATTTGAGAATCCCCTGGGTCATCGCGTCGCGCTTCTTCTTCCACACGGCGAACTCCTTCGTGGCCGCGGCGAGGGCCTCGCGGATCGCCTCGCGATCGCGGCCGATCTGCCTCCACTGTTTGAGCTTCGGCTCCAGCTCACCGGCGTATCCGTCGCGCTGCCACTCTGGGGAGCCCTCGGGGGCTTTCCAGGTGCTCGGGTCAATGTCCTCGGGCTTCTGGCCGCTGATGCGCTGGACCTTGTCGGCGGCCGACGACAGCTTTGCGTCGATCTCTCTCAATCGCACCTCGGCGCTATGGCGGGCTGACTCCGCGGCACGCGCCTGGGCGACCGCCTCCGCATACTCGGCAGCGATCGCGCCTGGGACATTCTTCGGATTGAGAAGCCGCTCGCGGGCCTCGGTGCCGTTGCGAATCGCAGCGTTGGCCTCCTCGAGCTCAAAGCGGAGAACATTTGCCTTCCCCGCGTAGGCGTCTTGGGCGGCGAGGAACTTCTCACCCTCGATCTCCAGAACAGCTTCCGTTTTTCCGAGTTGGCTTTTGGCGCTGGGGAGCTTGTCGACCAGTGCCAGCCACTCCGCCCGCTGACGAGCCAGACTGACGGCGGCCTCGAAATCGGCAGGCTGCTTGCCGACGACCGCGAGCGCCTTTTCGACGGAGTCGATGTTGGCGTTGCCGCCGGCGGCGACGGCGCGGGCCGCAGCGGCGATCGTGTCGAGGGCGGTAGCCTCGGCCGATCGGGCTCGGGATCGAAGTTGGTCGAAGATTATCGGCATGGGGATTTCTCCTGGAAGGTCAGCGGGGTGGCAGCGGCAAGGAACTTGGCGGGTGGATGCCGACGGATGATCTCGACGATCGGCTGGCGGTGATCGACCATCAGCGCCTCGAGCTGGAGCCCGGCGACGATCGCCTCGGGATCGGCGTAGTAGCGGCCGACATCGGCGATGAACCGCTCGACTTGGCCGGCCCGGTGGGCGAGGTGGAAGAACGCCCGGACCCACTCGATTGGATGTGCCGGGGCTTGGTCTGACTCGCACTGCGTCTCTTCGAGGGCTCGGGCGATCGCCTGCACGCGGTCCGGGTGGCCGAGGACGACGGGGCACTCGATCTGCCTGCCGGCGGCCTGCTCGGTGACGGTGTGGGCATATTCGTGGAGGGCGGTCCCGCCGATCCACCACGCCGCGGTACTCAGCATGTCGGCCTCGCTGGTGGCGGCGGGCAGGTTGGCCGTCGCGTCGGCGAGTTCGGCCCGGACGTTTAGGGCGATCGTGGGGCCGGGGTCGGCATTGGCCGGGAGGATCGGCCGGAGAACGTCGAAGACGCCGCCTGCCATCGTGAAACCGCCGACGGTCATGCTTCTGGTGCCGATGGTGTCGAAGTCGATCAGGTGGAGCGGCTGGCCGGCGAGCGCGACGGGGTCGGCTTGCCGGAGGAGCGCCTCTGCGTCGGCGAGGATTTGCCCGCCGTGCCGCTCGACGAGATCGTCTGTTTCATCCTTGACGGTGCGGGTGATCTGCTGCGCCCACCTCCGCCGGCCGGGGCGCGTCGCCTCGATCCGCTCCGCCCGCAGTCGCTCGGAGGGATTCATAGCAGCCTGCTTGGCCTGGGCGACGGCGACGTACACGGCGAGGGCCTCGTCGGTGGTGATCTCAGCCACGGTCGACATTCGGCGGCCTCCGCTGGGCTTCGTAGGCGACCGGATCGGCGAGCCAGTCGCGGATTTCCTCGACCGGGTACAGCGTCCGGGCCTGTTTGGCCGTGCCGGTTTTGACGGGGCGGGGGCCGCGGGGCGGCGATTGTGCCGACCACGCTCGAAGAGTGCCGGGTTTGCGGCCGATCATCTCGGCGGCACGGGCTCGGCTGACTGCGTGTGGGTTGGTCATGACGCTCAATGTGGCGACATGGCTAGGTGCGCGCTAGGGGGTGGTGCGCGGGGGCGAGGCGGCGCTTGCGAACGCCGACTGAGCGTGCTGGGACTGCAAAGCCGCCAATTTCGTTTCTGGGTATTTGGTGATAATTCTGCGTAGACGGCACGGCTTTTGCTGTCAGCCGGCTTCAGCATTCCTCTGTAGCCTTAGGAATATCTGACGCAAGTCGTGCTTCCGAAACGACTTCCGGACGATTTGGCGAGTGACTTAACGATTCTATGGCGTAGCTGTCTCGGAGGTCCGTACTAAAAATCTGATGCCTAGTTTTCCAGTTTATCGGGTAGCTCACCCCCCCTATTGGAAATAGGGCTCGAATCTCGTAGCGTCTTGGAACGGATTGACGGTGATAGCCACGGCTGGGGGCATGGGCGACGACACGGTTTCAAACTTTATCTGGATGGCCTTGGACGTGAGCAAAAGCTTTAAGGACGCAACGTTTTCTGATTGGACGGAGCCGTTTAGAAGGCAGGCGTTTTATGAAGCGACGCTCACTCTTGCGGGGTCCATAGGGGCGCTGGCTGCAAGCGTTAGATATTGGCCGTATGCGTCGAAAGAATCTGAAGGCACTCGCGACTTTCTTTGTTTCTGTGGGTTTTTGTTTTCTTGCGTCGTTGCTTCGCTGGCTTCAGGTCTTAAGTGGTATAGCCTGAGTCAT
>Ga0304730_1000433_pt1 | contig 36784 bp, 38 predicted proteins | sample M_130628_MF_Meta_FD_190474 | JGI IMG/M metagenome (GOLD analysis project Ga0304730, IMG submission 190474) | Freshwater microbial communities from Lake Montjoie, Canada to study carbon cycling - M_130628_MF_MetaG (v2) (version 2) | ecosystem: Environmental > Aquatic > Freshwater > Lake | place...
ATTGGCACAATCGCGTGCTGCAATTTGTTTTTTGTGAGACTTAATAATGTCTGCTTTGATGACCACCACGAATCGTTCAGTTGTTAATCGGTTTGCTTATCGCCTGCTTGGCGTTGTTGCTGTAACGGGCGCTGCGCTTACGCTTTCGCTTGCAGCACCTGTTCAAGCGCAAGGCCAAGGTACCAAAATTGGCTTTGTGAACACTGAGCGTATTCTGCGTGACTCTGGGCCTGCAAAAGCTGCGCAGTCCAAAATTGAAAGTGAATTCAAGAAGCGCGCCGAAGATCTTGAAAAGCAAGTCAATAACTTACGTAGCTTGGCGCAAAAGCTTGAAAAAGATGCACCAGTCTTGTCAGAGTCAGAGCGTAACAAGCGCCAACGCGAGTTAGCCAACATTGATGCTGACTTGCAGCGAAAGCGTCGCGAAATCCAAGAAGACTCAAGTCGCCGTCGTAACGAAGAGTTTGCGACCATCATTGAAAGAGCCAATGCCGCTATCAAGAAAATTGCTGAAACAGAAAACTATGACATCGTGATTCAAGATGCCGTGACAGTAAACCCACGGGTTGATATCACTGATAAGGTGATTCAGGCTCTCGGCAAATAACCTGATAGAACAATGCCTGTTTTATTAGCCCCCGAGCGCGCACCTTTACTCTCTCAGTTACTGAAGGCAATACCGGGGGGCTTGGTGCAAAAAGTTGTCCCCGGGACCGGGCAATTTTCTGACCCGATTGTCGCCGGTTTAGGGGCGTTGCCTACTGCTGGTCAGCACGAAGCTTCTTTTATCGTGCATCCAAAATATCTAGAGCAGCTGGCCATCACTAAGGCTGCAGCGGTGATTGTGCTGCCTGAAATAGATGAGCTGCTCTCGCAGGCGCCAGTACAACCCGCTTACGCCCGTGTAGTTTGTAAGCATCCGTATTTGTTGTATGCCAGAATCGCCCAGTGGTTTGATTGGGCCAGGCAGCCGGCTCGTGAAATTAGTGTGCATCCGTCAGCGGTGGTTGACCTAACGGCTATCTTGGCTCCAAGCGTGACAGTGGGGCCGCTTGCTGTGATTGGGGCACGCTGTGTCATCGATGCCATGGTTCAGATTGGTGCGGGTACAGTATTAGGTGCAGATGTCAAAGTTGGGGCCTCTAGTGTCATTCAACCGCGTGTAGCCATTTACGATGGTGTGCAAATCGGCGCTCGTGTGATTGTGCATAGTGGTGCCGTACTTGGTGCCGATGGATTCGGCTTTGCACCAGACCCAAGCCTAGCAAAAGGCGCTTGGGGTAAGATTCCGCAGCTTGGTGGCTTGGTGATCGGCAATGACGTCGAGATCGGCGCAAACACTACGATTGATCGGGGTGCGCTTGAGAATACCGTGATTGAAGACGGCGTCAAGCTCGACAATCAAATCATGATTGCTCATAATTGCCGTATCGGTACGCATACAGCGATCGCGGCCTGTACTGCCGTGGCGGGTTCGACCACGATTGGCGCACGTTGCACCATTGCAGGTGCTGCGGGGATTGCGGGTCATCTGACAATCTGTGACGATGTCTTCGTCTCTGGTGGCACCGGAATCACGACAGATGTGACCGAACCTGGCCGTTACACAGGTGTGTTTCCGTTTGCACCACATGCCGAGTGGCAACGTAATGCGGCTGTCGTCTCTCAGCTTTCGTTGATGCGCAAGCGTTTACGAAAACTCGAGCGCGAATAGCGTACGTGTGTCTGCACCACCTTATTGTTTAGGCATAACCCCAAGCGGGCTTTACAGGAACTTCCATGCAGCTTGATATTAAAAGTATTCTTGAACGTTTACCCCACCGTTACCCGATGCTTCTCATTGATCGGGTGTTAGAAATGGTGCCGGGAAAATCGATCAAGGCACTTAAAAATGTCTCGATTAATGAACCGTTTTTCGTCGGACACTTTCCGCATCATCCCGTGATGCCGGGCGTACTCATTCTTGAAGCGATGGCGCAAGCTGCAGCGATCTTTTCATTTGCTGAAGAGACGGGTCTCAAGCCTAAAGGTCAAGAAAGTGTTTACTACTTTGTCGGAATTGATGGGGCCCGGTTTCGGAAACCCGTGTTGCCTGGCGACCAGTTACACATTGAAGTTGTGGCTGAGCGCCTCGGCAGCAAGATTTGCAAGTATCAGGGGCGTGCCTTTGTTGACGGGCAAGAGGTCGCAGAGGCGAAGCTGATGTGTGCGATTCGTCCAGTGGAATAACCATGTCAGCGCTCATTCATACGACCGCCTTGGTCGACCCGTTGGCTCAATTGCACCCAACTGTTAGTGTTGGGCCTTATTCGATCATTGGGCCAGACGTCAAAATTGATGCCCATACAAAGATTGGCTCTCATTGTGTGATTGACGGTCACACGACTATCGGACAAAACAATCATTTCTACCGTTTTTGTTCTGTCGGAGGTATGCCACAAGACAAAAAGCACTCGGGTGAACCGACTCGACTAGAGATCGGTGATCGAAATATGGTTCGCGAGTACGTGACGATCAACACGGGCACAGTGCAAGATGTTGGAGTGACACGTTTAGGCTCTGATAATTGGGTAATGGCTTACGTGCATGTCGCCCATGATTGTCAGATCGGTAGCAATGTCATTTTGGCAAATGGCGTGCAGATGGGTGGGCACGTGCATATTGGCGATTGGGCGATTGTTGGTGGTTTGGCGGCGGTTCATCAATTTGGGCGAATCGGAGCCCATAGCATGACTGGTGGTCAAAGTGCCTTGCACATGGATGTACCGCCCTACGTGATGGGTTCTGGTAATCCATGCGTGCCTGTTGGCGTCAATGTTGAAGGTTTAAAACGGCGTGGCTTTTCTCCTGAGGCAATCAGTGCCTTGCGTGACGCCTACAAATTGATCTATCGACGTGGCTTGTCGCTCGATGAAGCCCGTCTGCAAATGCGGCAACGTCAGACCGAAGAGCCTGCGGTCGCGCCAGCGCTGCAGGTCATGCTCGACTTTTTGGATGGCAGCGCTCGAGGCATCATCCGCCCATGACCTGGCGGCTTGGCCTGGTTGCGGGTGAACCGTCGGGTGATTTGATTGCTGCCAGAGTATTGGCAGGGGTTCAACAAGCAGATCCCGAGGTCAGGGCAGAGGGCATAGGCGGGCCACAACTGACCCAACAGGGTTTGACGCTCTTGCATCCGATGCAGGCTTTGACAGTGTTTGGGTATCTTGACGCACTTAAGCAAGTCCCAACCTTGGTGCGCACCTATCTCGATGTCAAACGACGGTGGCTTAAACAGCCTCCAAATGTGTTTTTAGGCATAGACGCGCCAGATTTCAATCTGCGCCTTGAGCATCAACTCAAGCAGGCTGGTATCCCGACCGTACATTTAGTCAGCCCTTCAATCTGGGCCTGGCGCTACGAACGCATCCACCATATTCGAGAGTCTGTCTCGCACATGTTGGTCATGTTTCCGTTCGAAGAAGCGTTGTATCAAAAAGAAAAAATACCAGTGACGTTTGTCGGCCACCCTCTGGCCGATGCGATCGCGCAAGAGCCAGACCGCGCTGCAGCACGTCAACGTTTAGGCCTCGATGCAGAGGCAAGGGTACTAGCGATGCTGCCAGGTAGTCGGGCTTCTGAGATTAAATGGATTGCTCCCAGGTTCTTGCAAACCGTTCAACGTTTACAAAAACGTGATCCGCAACTGCACGTGTTAGTCCCTATGGTCAATGCTGCACGTTTGACAGAATTCAACGATATTTTGCAACGCTATCCTGTTGATAATCTGCACGTTCTGACAGCCAAACCTTCTCAGGTCTTTGCAAACGCTGTGCCCCCCAACGCCTCTGCACATCAGCAAAACGCTTCGATGGCGCCGGTCGGCACAGTGTTTGCACGCCCTGTAGCTTGGGATGCGCTTGAGGCTTGTGATGTGGCGCTTGTGGCAAGCGGTACGGCCACACTCGAAACGGCGCTATTTAAACGGCCCATGGTGATTTCGTATGCGGTCTCGCCTTGGGTGCGTCGGATCATGGCGTGGAAGTCTGGACAGCAAAGACCCTACGTGCCTTGGGTCGGTTTGCCAAATGTTTTGCTCAACGATAGCGTTGTGCCAGAATTGATTCAAGAAGATGCCACGCCTGAAAAGCTTGCTGATGCGGTATATGAAAAGTTTATAGACGAACGCAAAGCGCGTGAGATTGAGACAAGATTTCATACACTGCATCACTCATTGCGGTGCGATACGGCTCATCGTGCGGCACAAGTGCTCTTAGAGCTAGCTCACCAAGGGCGCACGGCTGTCAAAGGCTCAGGCTCTGCTGGCTTGGCAACGCCATGAGCCGCGCCACACAACCCAGTTTGTTTGTGAGCATCGACCCAGCCGCGCAATATTGTGCCGGGGTCGATGAGGCCGGTCGTGGCCCCTTGGCGGGTGATGTCTATGCCGCGGCTGTGATTCTTGATCCCTCTCAACCAATTGAAGGTTTGGCGGATTCAAAAGTACTAACCGAAAAGCGGCGTGAGGCTCTGGCACCGCTGATTCAACAACGTGCGCTGGCGTGGTGTGTTGCCCGAGCGAGCGTTCAAGAGATTGATCAACTCAATATTTTGCAAGCCACCTTGCTCGCCATGCAACGCGCCGTGCAAGGTTTAAACATCGCCCCTGAGTTAGCTTGGGTGGATGGCAATCAGGCACCGCGCCTAGCTTGCCGCGTACAGACCGTCGTTAAAGGTGACGCGCTTGTGCCTGCAATTTCAGCGGCGTCGATCTTGGCAAAAACGGCACGCGATGCCGAATTGTTGCGCCTACATGCTCAGCACCCAGAGTATGGCTTTAATCTGCACAAGGGCTACGGTACCGCGTTGCACATGGCACGATTAAATGAGTTTGGTCCCTGTCCTGCGCACCGTCGCAGTTTTGCACCCGTACGACGTTTACTGGAAGTCTCTTGAAACATATTGAATCGCGTTCGAACCCTTTGTTCAAGCAGCTGTATAAATGGCAGTCGAGTGCTGGGCGACGTGGTGAGCCCGTGATTCTTGATGGCATTCACCTGTGCGAGTCTTGGCTAGGTGTCGGACGACCCCCGCAATATGCCATTTTTGATATCGACAGAGTGCAAGAACCTCAATTACAAGCCTTAATCGAAAAACTAGCGCCAGAGCTTTGCCTGACCATGTCAGGAACCCTTCTGGGTGGCTTGTCGAGTTTCAATACCAATCAAGGTGTCTTGTTTATTGTGCAACCCAAAGTTGATACGTTGCCGATGCGGATTAAAGAGTCGGTGGCGGTGTTAAACCGCATACAAGACCCGGGTAATGTCGGTACCTTGCTTCGTACCTGCGCGGCTGCAGGGATTAAACGTGTGTTTGCAACAACCGGCACAGCGACCTTGTGGTCACCTCGCGTATTACGGAGTGGCCAAGGCGCCCATTTTGCGCTGCGTCTGCACGAACAGGCGGATCTCGATGCCATGATCGCAACGCTCGAGATTCCGTTAGTCGTCACTTCATTAACCGAGGCGCAAGACCTGTTTGCGACAGCGTTGCCAGAGCACTGCGCGTGGGTCTTTGGCAATGAAGGGCAGGGCGTCGAGGCGGCTTTGCTTAAGCGCGCTAACTTGCGTGTCAAGATTGCGCATGAGCTAGCCGGCGCTGAGTCACTCAATGTGACGGCAGCCGCTGCAATTTGCTTGTTTGAACAGCGCAGACAGCATCGCAATCCAAACTGAGACCTCAGCCTCAAAACCTCGAGCGTTCAATAGGTCGAGTGTTTATCTAGACCAACCTCTTGCATGACGGTCGTTGAAATCTCTTCGATTGATTTTGTGGTTGTTGAAAGCATTGGGATCGAATCGCGTCGCATGATGCGTTCTGCCTCTGCAACTTCGTGGCGACATTGCACCAGTGAAGAATACACGCTGTCGGGTCGACGCTCGTTGCGCACTTCGGTTAAACGTTCGGGTTGAATCGTGAGCCCAAACAATTTATGTTTGTACTGCGTTAAGGTGCTAGGTAGTGCGTTACGCTCAAAGTCTTCGGGGATTAGCGGAAAATTTGCGGCTTTAATCCCGTATTGCATGGCGAGGTACAAGCTGGTTGGTGTCTTGCCACAGCGTGACACGCCAATCAAAATCACGTCGGCTTGTGATAAGCCTCTGACAAACTGCCCATCGTCATGAGCCAGACTAAAGTTAATGGCTTCAATACGATTGCGATAGGCGATCGAACTCACTGACAGATGCGACTTACCAATTGAGTGACTGGATTTGACGCCTAGATTATGTTCAAGAGGCTCAACAAAAGCACCGAATAAATCCAAGAACAAAGCATTGGCCGTTTTGACACGCGCCAAGATGTCTGGATTCACAAGCGTCGTAAAAACAATAGGCTGATTGCCCTGATCGATCGCGCAGCGATTGATACGACCTACAACGCCGTCGGCCTTCTCAACAGTGTCAACAAAGGGCATGCGAACTTGCTTGAAACTGACAGATTCAAATTGCGATAAAACAGAATGGCTAAACGTTTCCGCTGTGATCCCCGTGCCATCCGAGATAATAAAGACAGTGCGATCGAGCGGCGAGCTATTCATGAAATTTTTATCCGAAAAAAGTATTCGTCAGTAGTATAATGCGATGCAACAAATTAGATTGATTTCACAATGCTTTCAAGTCTGAATGCACCGAAGATTGTGGGCAACTAAGGCCAGTTTGGTCAGCCTGTTAGGCACGCTAACCAAACTCGCTTTCTTATATTGTCCAAGGTGATTTCTATGTCTTATGTTGTTTCATTTGAGCAACTCCGGATGACGGATGTTGACTCAGTCGGAGGAAAAAACGCATCACTCGGTGAAATGATTAGTCAGCTCGCAGACGCGGGCGTGCGTGTGCCGGGTGGGTTTGCCACAACTGCACAAGCGTTTCGTGACTTTCTGTCTGGGACGGGTCTTGATCATCGCATCGCTGAACGTCTTACCACTCTAGATTCTGAGGATGTGCGCGAATTGGCTCTCGCCGGTGCGCAGATTCGTCAATGGATTACTGAAGCACCGCTTCCCCAGCGCCTGAATGACGACATTAAGTCTGCCTTTGCGCTGCTTGACGCCGATGGTAAAGGTTCGTTTGCGGTACGCTCCTCAGCCACTGCCGAAGACCTACCTGATGCGTCTTTTGCAGGCCAGCAAGAAACATTTTTGAACGTCGTTGGTTTTGACGATGTGATCGACAAAATTCGCCATGTCTTTGCCTCGCTCTATAACGATCGTGCAATTTCGTACCGTGTGCATAAAGGCTATGCCCATGCAGACGTTGCGTTGTCTGCCGGTATTCAGCGTATGGTGCGCTCTGACAAGGGTAGTGCAGGTGTGATGTTCACGCTCGATACTGAGTCGGGCTTTGAAGACGTTGTGTTCATCACGTCATCGTATGGATTAGGTGAAACTGTCGTGCAGGGCGCAGTCAACCCTGACGAGTTTTATGTATTCAAACCCACGCTCGCCTCTGGCTTTTATCCGATTGTGAATCGACGCATTGGGTCAAAACTTCTCAAGATGGAGTTCGATCCAGAGCGTACAGAAGGCCGTGCTGTTCGCACCGTTGATGTACCGGTATCTGAGCGCAATCGTTTTTCGCTTACAGATGATGAGGTCATCGAACTTGCACGCTATGCAGTGATCATTGAAAAACATTATCAACGCCCCATGGATATTGAGTGGGGTCGTGATGGCATTGACGGCAAAATTTATATCTTGCAAGCGCGCCCAGAAACCGTGAAATCTCAGCAAGGTCATAACGATGTGCAGCAACGGTATCGCCTAAAGGCAACCGGTAAGGTTTTGATAACGGGTCGCGCGATCGGTCAAAAAATTGGTTCGGGGCGTGTGCGTATTGTTGGCGACATTTCAGAAATGGATCAGGTACAGCCAGGCGATGTCTTGGTGACAGACATGACTGACCCAAACTGGGAACCCGTTATGAAACGCGCAGCGGCGATTGTCACGAACCGTGGTGGTCGCACCTGCCATGCTGCAATCATTGCACGGGAACTTGGTATCCCAGCTGTCGTGGGCTGCGGCGACGCGACAGACCAATTGACCGAAGGGTCAATGGTCACCGTCTCTTGCGCCGAGGGGGATGAAGGACGCATTTACGACGGGTTAATCGAAACCGAAGTTGAAGAAGTTCGTCGCGGTGTCATGCCAGAGATTGGCCTCAAAATCATGATGAACGTCGGCAACCCACAGCTTGCGTTTGATTTTTCGCAGATCCCTAACCACGGTGTGGGGTTGGCGCGACTCGAGTTCATTATTAACAACAATATCGGCATCCATCCAAAGGCTGTGCTCGACTACCCCAATATTGATACCGACCTAAAAGTGGCAGTCGAATCTGCCGCACGTGGTCATGCCAGCCCGCGCACCTTCTTTGTCGAAAAACTTGCAGATGGTATCGCAACAATTGCTGCTGCCTTTTATCCTAAATCGGTCATCGTTCGTCTGTCTGATTTCAAGTCAAACGAATATCGCAAGCTCGTAGGTGGTGCGCGCTACGAACCCGAAGAAGAAAATCCGATGTTGGGGTTTCGCGGGGCTTCACGTTATGTGTCTGAAGATTTTGCCGAGTGTTTCAAAATGGAATGCGAAGCACTCAAGCGGGTACGTGAACAAATGGGCCTGACCAACGTCGAGATCATGGTGCCTTTTGTGCGCACGGTGAAACAAGCTGAGCGGGTTGTGAAGTTGTTGGCGGATCATGGCTTGGCGCGTGGCGAAAATGGCCTACGCGTCATTATGATGTGCGAGGTTCCGTCGAATGCAATTTTGGCTGAGCAGTTTCTTGAACACTTTGATGGGTTCTCAATTGGCTCAAATGACATGACTCAGCTGACGCTTGGCTTAGATCGCGATTCAGGGATGGAGCTATTAGCCGCTGACTTTGATGAGCGTGATGATGCCGTCAAGTTCATGCTGCAACGTGCGATTGGTGCCTGCCTCAAAGCTGGTAAGTATGTCGGCATTTGCGGACAGGGCCCGAGCGATCATCCTGATCTTGCGCAGTGGCTTAAGGATGAAGGTATTTTGTCAATGTCGTTGAACCCTGACACTGTTGTGGATACCTGGCAACGTTTGGCAGCGAAGTAGTATCGGCGACGCTGAGTCGCCTCGTTTGAGCAAAAAAGCGAAGATATCTCTTCGCTTTTTTGTTTGACTGAGGCGTTCGTTTGAAAGTAGAGCCTTAATCACGGTTGCGGGTGTCGTGCTTCATCAGACGTTCTTTTTCGCGTGCCCAGTCTTTTTCTTGTGAGGCGTCGCGCTTGTCGTGTAGCTTTTTACCTTTACCAAGGCCAAAATCTAGCTTGATGCGACCATTTTTGTAGTGCAAATTGATCGGCACCAAGGCAAAGCCGCGTTGCTCGACCTTTCCGATGAGTTTGCTAATTTCTTCGGCCTTGAGCAGCAGCTTACGGGTGCGGGTGGCGTCAGGCAAAATATGGGTTGAAGCCGACAATAAAGGGCTAATATGCATGCCGATTAGCCATATTTCGGCCTCAAGCACGACCACATAGCTTTCTTTTAGTTGTGCCCGACCCTCGCGAATCGCTTTGACTTCCCAGCCTTGCAGCACGAGGCCAGCCTCGAAGCGTTCTTCAATTAGGTAGTCGTGGAAAGCTTTGCGGTTTTCGATAATACTCATTGGGCCTAAGACTTCTGGTGTGATACCGGTAAAATGCCTCTATTCTAGCAACCATTCACGATTCACAATGCATTGCGTCGAGCGTTCTGTCCTAGTCCCTTTTAGTGCGACCCAAATGTTTGAACTGGTCGCCCAGGTCGAAAAATATCCTGAATTTATGCCGTGGTGCGGTGGCGCGACGGTTAGTCAGCGCGACGAGCTTGGTATGCAGGCGTCGATCACTATTGCGTTGGCGGGGATTCGACAAACCTTTACCACTCGCAATCGGCACGATTATCCTAATAAGATTGACCTTGAATTAGTCGATGGGCCTTTTTCTGAACTCTCTGGTGAGTGGATTTTTTTGCCACTGGCTCAAGATGCCTGCAAAGTCCTGTTCACGTTAAAGTACGCCTTTTCAAGCCGTACGCTTGAGGCTTTGGTGGGCCCAATCTTTAACCGAATTGCCTCAAGCTTTATCGACTCGTTCACACAACGTGCCCAGGCTGTTTATGGCCATGACTAAGACGGAACCTCGTCATGAGTGTTGAGCCTCGCCACGCAGAGCCCTTTGATCAGCCCAAGCATTCAGAGTCTGCTGATCATTTGCAGCCGGCCCAAATTGAGGTGGGCGGGGCTGCGTGTGTTTCAATCTCTGTGGTGTGGGCAAGCCCAGGCAAGATCGAGTCAGTATCACTGGTGCTGCCCGTTGGTACACAAGTTCAACAAGCCCTTGATCTAAGCGGTTTGTTACAAAAGTATCAACCTACTGGCCTTGCTATTTTTGGCCAACGCTGCGACCCGACCCGACTCTTGAGCGACGGTGACCGAGTTGAGCTTTGCCGTCCACTCGTTGTTGAGCCCAAGGCAGCGCGTCGTCGACGTGCGTTGCATCGAGAAAAAGTACGTAATATCAAAAAGAAAATGCCGATTGATGATTTGACCGTTTAGATGACCGATTGCTCGTTGACAAAGGGCCCAATTTGTTTAGTGAATGTTCAAGGATTTGGCCCTGTGCAATTGTCAGCGGCAAGACAATATGCCGAGTCATTTAAATTTAGTATTCTCTTGTCATGACGATGAGACGATAACCGCGACAGAACAATCAGCCTAGCTTCGTTTGCAGCTAAGGCTTCAGGAGACCGCGATGGATATGGAACTTAGTGAAGATCAAGTCGCTTTTGCGCAGGCCGCAAAGGAGTTTGCGCTGGGCGAGCTTGCACCGCACGCCGCGCGTTGGGATCAAGAGGCGATTTTCCCGATCGAGACGATCAAACTCGCGGGTCGAATGGGGTTCGGTGCCATGTATGCCTCGCCAGAGATTGGCGGCTTGGGTTTGCCCCGACTGGACGCGACCTTGGTGTTTGAAGAGATGGCCGCAATTGATCCGTCAACGACTGCTTTTTTAACCATTCACAATATGGCGACCTGGATGGTTGGCGAGTGGGCGAGCCCTGCTGTACGTGAGCAATGGGGCAAGCCTTTGGCCGCAGGCGAAAGGCTTGCCTCGTATTGCCTGACCGAGCCTGGTTCGGGGTCAGATGCCGCATCGCTAGTCAGTCAGGCAGTGCTTGAAGGCAAGCACTATATTCTGAATGGTGCCAAGGCCTTTATTTCTGGCGGCGGCGATACCGACGTACTGATTGTGATGGCGCGCACCGGGGGTAGCGGCCCATCTGGTGTGTCGGCGTTTGTGGTGCCGTCTACGCTCGAGGGCATTAGCTTTGGTCGTAAAGAAAATAAGATGGGCTGGAACAGCCAAAGCACGCGGGCAATCAAGTTCGACAATGTACGCGTGCCCGCAGAAAATATTTTAGGAAAAGAAGGCGAGGGGTTTAAGATTGCGATGCGTGGCTTAGATGGCGGTCGAATCAATATTGCGACCTGTTCAGTCGGTGCCGCTCAAGGGGCACTTGAGGCCTCTTACACCTACATGCTCGAACGCAAGCAATTTAAGCAGCCACTTGCAAGCTTTCAGGCCTTACAGTTTAAATACGCAGACATGGCCACGCACACCGTGGCGGCCCGGCAAATGGTACGTCTGGCTGCCTGCAAGCTTGATGCCGGTTCGCCTGATGCTTCAACCTATTGTGCGATGGCTAAACGCTTTGCGACTGATCTAGGTTTTCAAGTCTGCCTCGAGGCACAACAGTTGCATGGTGGCTATGGTTATCTAAAAGATTATCCACTTGAGCGTTTGGTGCGCGACACCCGTGTGCATCAAATCCTCGAAGGGACCAATGAAATTATGCGAGTCATTATTGCTCGCCAATTGCTTGAGAAAGGTGCTGACGTCAGATGAGTACTGTTGAGAACAACAATGAAGTCGTCTTGTTCAATGAATTGAACTGTACGAATGGTACGCGCATCGGTGTGGCAACACTGAACGCACCAAAGACGTTGAACGGCTTGTCGCTTGAAATGACCCGCTTGCTCGCGAACCAGATCGAGCTGTGGGCCAAAGACCCAGCCATTACATGTCTGATCCTGAAAGGCGCTGGCGATAAAGCATTTTGCGCCGGTGGTGATCTGCATGCGTTGCACCACAGCATGATGAACAATGTTGGCAAACCTGCCATCGATAATGTCCATGCTGGAACTTTTTTTGCTGAAGAGTACGCGCTAGATTACCGCTTGCATACCTTTCCTAAACCCATCGTCGTTTGGGGTGATGGCATCGTGATGGGCGGCGGGATGGGGTTGATGATGGGTGCCAGTCACCGGATCGTCACCGAGACCTCACGACTGGCAATGCCAGAGATCTCGATCGGTTTGTTTCCAGACGTTGGCGGCACCTGGATGCTTAATCGTTTGCCTGGTAAAACGGGTTTGTTTATGGGTTTGACCGGAGCACAAATTGGTGCAGCCGACGCTTTATTTGCCGGTATGGCCGACTATCACTTAGCTCGCGATACCTGGCCTACCTTGCTTGAGCAAATGACCAATCAACCCTGGTCACAGAGCAAATCACAGCTTAGCCCTAGCAACGAGATGTTGTTAGATCAGGTGCTGGCTGGGCTAGCTAGCGCACCAGCCATTGCCATTGGGCCTTTGCAACAGCACTTGTCGTTGATTCACGCGTGTTGCGCGGGCTCTGACCTCAATAAAATTGTTGCGTCGTTGGTGGCGCTCGCAGACCATACTGACCCGTGGTTGCAGCGCGCCGCCAAAACGCTTGCGGCGGGGTCGCCTGGATCCGCGCGTCTCACGTATACCTTGCTCAAGCGTGTCAAGCACCTGTCGTTGGCAGACGCGTACCGATTTGAGTGGGTGGCTGGTCTCATGTGTGCGTCACATGGCGACTTTGCAGAAGGGATTCGAGCGCTATTAATTGATAAAGACAAACAACCCAAATGGAACCCCGCGACGCTTCCCGAGGCGACCGAGGCTTGGGTTGAAAAGTTCTTTACGCTCCCCTTTGCCGCCGAGCAGCATCCTTTGTATGGCCTGGGGAAGAGTGCCTAAGCAGGTTGGTGCGTCTCGGGCAAAGCACCTAGGCCGGTCTGTTTGCGTAGGGCAGGCTTAGCAGTGTGATTGGAACACCATTGCGAGTACCGAGGTGCAAGGCGTTATGCTCGAGCGCTTCGAAGGTGGTTTCAAATAACACGTAGGCAATGCCCGAACTGCCGGCCTCATTAGCACTCGCGGTCGCTTGGCTTGCAGCCTGAGCGATATTAATGACACGGCCGCAGGCCTGCTCTGATCCCTGGGCATCAAAAATATCAGCACCCGCTTTTAGGGTGAGCCCAGCGCTCTGTTCAATCGTACCAAGATGCATGCGGCGCTTGACCGTGCCACGATAGTGGCTACGAGCAACAATTTCTTGGCCAGGATAGCAACCCTTGGTGAAACTCACACCCTCGATCAAATCAAGGTTCAGTGTCTGCGGGATCAGAAGATCTTGGGTCGCGGCTTCGATCCAGGGCAGGCCGGCTGAAATATCCTGACCATGCCATTGCGCTGCAGTGCTCAGTGCGTGTGGCAAGTTTAAGTGTTGGCACGCGGCTGCATGAGAGTCGCTCGCAAGCCACCACCAACGTAGGCTTTCCTTACCCGACGACTGCTGGGCGGCAGGGGCACAGATCCAGAGCCCTGTGGGGGTCGCAGCGACTTGCCAGGGGGCTTGTGGCAGGGTATGCCCTAGCGCCTCAGTCAAGCTGACCACTTCAGTCGCCGTCATCGAGACACCGACAACGTTGTAAGTGCTATGGGTGAGCTTTACCTTGGCGCGAAGCACAAACATACTCAAACGCTTGAGCACCGGCGTTAAAATGTCTTGACGCATGAAGCCGATAAGGCCGGCACCTAGTGCCTCAGGCAGTGCGGCAAAAACCATAGTTGCGAGAAGTCGCCCTTGGGCCGTGCAGTAGCCTGCGAGTTTGGCGTGCTCAACTCCCAAATTTAAGATGTCGTTGGTAATTTGACCTTGCACAAACGACAAGGCGTCCGCGCCAGTGACTTCAAACACGGCCAGGTCATCTAAAGGGTAAATCACCAAACTCTCGAGCCGATTCGGGGCCTTAGGTAAAAGCGGTTGGGTCAATATCGGGTGCATATGTCTCAATCATTGGTTTCTGAATCGCCGAGATACATATTAAACTGTCAAACCTATGAGTGCCTTGAATAAACTTCTGCTTTATCTGGTTTTGCCTGTGATCCTACTCGTTGGGGGTGCAGCAGCAACCGTATATCTTTGGGTGAATGGACCGCTCGCGCTACCGACCGAGCGGGTCGATATCTTGGTACCACCAGGCTCAACGCCTTCAAGCATCGCGCAGTTAGTCAATCAAGCGGGTGTGCCGTTAAACGTTCAGGGCTTTGTTGCGCTTGCTCGCTTAGGTGAACTCGATACCAAAATCAAAGCCGGAGGCTATCAGATTGTTCGAGGCGACAGTCCCTTGACGGTGTTGCGTCGCATGGCGCTGGGTGATGTCACAGCCCGGCAAATTACCTTTGTCGAAGGGTGGAACCTGCGCCAAATTCGAGCCGCTCTTGCTGGGCATCCAGACATCAAACAAACGCTAGCGCAGGTAAGCGATGCTGATTTGCTGAAGCGTTTGAATACACTTGGCCAAGCCGTCTCATTAGAAGGTTTATTTTTTCCGGATACATATATTTTTCCGATTGGCACATCCGATGTCGAATTGCTTGAGCGCGCCGCTCGTACTCAGCAAAAGATCTTAGACCGTGCTTGGGCAGCTCGGGCACCCAATAGTGTCTTAAAGAACCCTTACGAAGCGCTGATTTTGGCCTCGATTATTGAGAAAGAAACGGGACAGGCAGCCGATCGTGCCCGAATTGCCGGTGTGTTCAGTAATCGCTTACGTATCAACATGCTGTTGCAAACAGATCCGACAGTGATTTACGGCCTGGGCGAAGGCTACACAGGCAAACTACGTAAACAAGACCTCGTGAGCGACACGCCTTACAACACCTACACCCGCCTTGGATTGCCACCTAGCCCCATCGCAAGCAGTGGCCGCGCCGCTTTGGCTGCGGCTCTTAACCCCGAGAAACACAATTATTTGTACTTTGTTTCAAAAGGCGACGGTAGCAGCGCCTTTGCGGTGACACTACCAGAGCACAACAAAAATGTGGCAACCTACATTTTGGGTCGAAAGCCTTGAACACTCAGCAGCGCGGGCTGTTTTTAACCTTAGAGGGTGTCGACGGCGCTGGCAAAAGCACACATGTGCAATGGCTGGTAGATCAACTCACTGAACGAGGTGTGAAAGTTGTGTGTACCCGCGAGCCAGGGGGCACAGAGCTTGGCGAGAAGCTTCGCGCACTGTTACTGCACGAACCCATGAGCCTTGAGTGCGAAACCTTACTCATGTTCGCTGCCAGGGCCGAACACCTTCAAGCAGTCATTGAGCCGGCACTTCGAGCCGGACAGTGGGTGGTGTGTGACCGTTTTACCGACGCAACCTTTGCCTATCAAGGTGGGGGGCGCGAACTTGGCGTCGAGCGCATTGCTGTCCTTGAGCGCTGGGTGCATCCTGCGCTGCAACCCGATTGCACCTGGCTGTTTGATGTCCCGTTGGCTGTCGCTCGCGAACGACTTGATCGTACGCGGGAGCAAGATCGGTTTGAACAAGAGGCTGCTTCCTTCTTCGAACGCACCCGCGCGGTCTATCTGGCACGTGCCCAACAAGAGCCCTTGCGTATTCAGCGGGTTGATGCCACGCAATCTATTGAGCACATTCGCAAGCAGATAGCGCTGCAGCTTGATCAGCTTGTCACCGTGCGGCGCCTCACATGAGCGTGGCGCAGTTCTTTCCGTGGCAGATTGAAGTGGCGCAACAGTGGCTTGCGCAGCGCGAACGGTTTGCTCACGCTTGGTTGGTGCACGGGTTGGCGGGAATCGGTAAGCGCGAATTTGTCTTTGCGGCCGCTGCGGCACTTATGTGCGAGTCGCCAGTCAATGGACTCGCCTGCGGCCAATGTTTGGCCTGCGGTTGGGTGGCTAAGGGTAATCACCCCGACCTTAAACGCATTCGGCCCGAAACGCTGGCACTCGAAGAAGGGGCCGAGCAAGACGAGGACGAGGGCAGCGAAAGCGCCCCCGCCGCAGAGGTGACAGGCTCTTCTAAGCGCGCCCCCTCTAAAGATATCCGTGTTGAGCAGATCCGAAGCCTTGCGCCTTGGTTCAATAACGCTACACATCGCTCAGGTTTTAGGGTGGCGCTGATCTATCCCGCTGAAGCGCTGACACATATCTCGGGTAATGCGCTGCTAAAGGTGCTCGAAGAACCGCCTCCAGCAACGATTTTTCTGTTGGTCGCTGATGCACCCGATCGCTTACTGCCAACACTCTTGTCGCGCTGCAGGCGCCTGCCTTTGGCCACTCCATCCGCTGACATTGCGCAAGCATGGCTCGCTAAGCAGAACATCAACAATCCCCCTGCCTGGTTGGCGGCCTCTGGTGGTGCACCTGTTTTGGCAAAAAAAATGGCTGAAACTCAGCCACAGCCGTGCCCCGAATGGCTATCGGCGTTTGCCACAGGCCTTGAAAAGGGTTCTGGGATCAACGTCGGGCAGCTTGCTGATACGATTTCAAAAGAGCCGGCAAGCGTGTGGATTGAGCTGCTACAACGACTTGTCATTGATATGAACCTAAAAGCTCATGGCCTAGAGGTTCGGTATTTTCCGATGTTGCAGAAATCACTGACTGTGCTGTGCGCTCGTCTCGCGGTGGCGCAGCTTAGTGAGTTGGCGGATTGGCTGAATCAACAACGGCGCGTCGCTGGCCATACGTTAAACGGCAAATTGTTTGCCCACGCGGTGCTGCAGCGCATTGCTGCAGTCTGCCAACTTTCTGGCGCCTCTGGGCGTTAATCTAGGCGTTTTTGTATGTTTGTCGACTCACATTGTCACGTTGATTTTCCAAAGCTTGTTGAACAAATGCCTGATATCTTGCAGCGTATGCAAACCAATCAGGTGTCACACGCCCTGTGCGTGAGCGTGAACCTGCCCGACTGGCCAGCATTGATTGGCTTGGTTGAGCGCCACGAACCGCTATGGGCCTCGGTGGGTGTGCACCCTGATTACGAAGATACCCTCGAGCCAACCGTAAGCGATTTGGTGGCACGCAGTGCTCACCCGCGGGTGGTGGCGATTGGTGAAACTGGGCTCGATTATTTTCGGTTATCTGGTGATCTTGAGTGGCAACGAGAACGCTTCAGATGCCACATTCGAGCGGCTCGTGAATGTGGATTGCCCCTGATTATTCATACGCGCTCGGCGGCTGAAGATACGCTGCGCCTGATGCGCGAAGAAGGCGCAGGCGAGGTTGGCGGTGTCATGCACTGCTTTACTGAGTCTTGGGAAGTGGCTCAGGCCGCGATGGAGATGAACTTTTACATCTCATTTTCTGGGATTGTAACGTTCAAGACCGCTCTGAGCCTGCAGGATGTTGCCAAAAAAATGCCTTTAGACAGAATATTGATTGAGACAGACTCACCTTACTTAGCACCCGTTCCGTTTCGTGGAAAATTAAACGATCCGTCTAAAGTTATACATGTCGCTGAAAAAATCGCCGAACTGAGACATTGCTCTCTGAAAGAAATAGAATTAGCATCTTATGATAATTTTTTCAATTTATTCAATAAGATAAAAGATCATTCTAATATTTAGAAATAGGTATAGATCAATCCTACCAATTTTTAATATTTTTAAATAAAATCAATATATAACATTATATTAAATCATTATTCTGATAAATTTAATTAAAAGTAATTTATCTAAAGTAAATTAGTTAATGTTAGTTATTACAAATGTTTTTAATTGATAATTTATTTAAACATATCCGATTTTTAAAATAGGCTCCTATCGTTAACTCTATGCAAACTCTCATCGCTACCATTCGTTACCAATTCGTTAGGCTGTTTGTGCTTACGTTGTGCGCCACGTTTGCTCTGACCTCTGCTGCTAATGCTGCCAATGCCAAGGATTACTGGGTGTACGTGACAAACGATAACGTCGCCTCAGTCAAAGCATTGCTTGCCTCTGGCTTTGATCCAAACACTCGCAGCCCCAACCAACAAACCGGGCTCATACAGGCAACGCGAGATGGGGCTTGGCAGGTATTCGATGCGTTACTGGCTTCGCCCAAAGTCAACGTCAATGCGGCTAATCAGTACAACGAAACCCCACTGATGTACGTCGCATTAATTGGTGATTTACCCCGTGTAAAGGCGTTAGTCGCGAAGGGCGCAAAGGTAAACAAAGAAGGCTGGACTCCGCTTCACTACGCCGCTGTCAAAGCCAACGCTGCGGTGGCCAAGTTTTTACTCGAGAACGGCGCCTTACCGAACGAACTCACCCCTGAGGGCGACACCGCTCTGATCCTAGCAGTCAGGGCCGATAGCGTCGAAACCGTACAGGTCTTGATTAATGGTGGCGCAGACCCTAGCTTTTCAAACCTCAAGGCACAAGACGCGATTGATGTTGCACGTTCGCGTGGTAAAGAAGACTTGGCTAAAGCACTTGAAAAAATCGTTGCTAACAGAAAGCTGAAGCCGCAATGATCCCTGTTATGCGCTAACTTAAGCGAAAGTTATCTAAAACTGGCAGTCAACCACTAACTTTTCGGTAGCAGTTCAGGTCGTAAGATGCCTTTGAGATCCCGATAGGGAATGTAAATCGTGGGTTTGCCAAAAGAGTAGGGTGCCAAGCGGTAAGGGTCATAGGTGACCGCTGCGCCATTTTCAAGCAGTGCGACATTGTCACTGGGCTCAAACGGCCAAAGCTTGGTGTAGGCGGCTAAGTCGTCTTTTGCGAGTGGGTTCTTTCTTAACCATAGCGCATGCTGCTTTTTAAGTGCCTCTTCAAACGCAGGTAATTTGCCGGGCAGCAACATGGCCTCAAGCGTCAAAAGTCTATCGGACTTAGGCAACCAGTTCAGGTACTGTGTCGTTGAGATACGCTGTGCGCCGCCGGTAAAAATATAGCTGTCCAGCTGCACGACCACAACCTCAGCAGAAATGTATTTCACGCTTGAGGCGAGTGTAAGCTCATCCCGCGGCTTAGCTGTTTTAAAGAAATAGAGTTCGAGCTCGGGCAGGTCTCGAAAGGCCTTGTCGCGGTTGGTCTCAACCAGCGCAAGCGACAAGAGGGTCTGCTCTAGAAAGGCATTGAATCGCTCATAACCAGTAAAGGATAGGCGTTTAAAGTTCAGCACGGGGCAGTCAGCGCCTTTACACCCAGGCTTGATTCGCTTGAAGGTCACGACTTTCGAGGCAACTTTCGCAGCATCGGCCGAGCTGACAGCGCCAGCGGGACTTGAGGGCTCACCGGCATTTGCGGCAGAGACCGTCGTACTTTCACTGCCTGGCGTGGTGGGCGACGCGGGGTCAATCATCACCGCAGTTGCGAGTCGGGTAGGCGGTAGCACTGGGCTTGGGATCGCGATCGGGCTCGTTTGATCGCCCGGGTTAACTCGGCGTGCGGTACGACTCGCCTCAAATGAAGGATCAGACACAATATTTGTCGTGGCTCCAGAGCCGCTCACGACCACAGCGCTCGTAGCCGGTTCAGCCTCGGCCTGCGACAGACGAACCGCGTTTCGAGTAGACGTCGTTTGCACAGGACTTTGTGCGCCGGTATTTGCCAACGTAATGTCTTGCTGCACAGCGGGTTTGCCAGCGCAGCCCGCGAGCAATAAAAGGCCAAACAGGTAGAGATAAGCAAGGCGATACGCCATGAGAAGACCCTTTTTACGTGATGACCGTCAGTGTATCGCCTCGTGAGCGCAGCCGATGGCGCCTATAGTGCCAAGGCGTCTTCGATATCTGCACGAAGGGATTCAGGTGTGTCGGTCGGGGCGTAACGCTTGAGTACCTGCCCCTTGCGCCCGACTAAAAACTTAGTGAAGTTCCATTTAATCGCTTCTGTGCCAAGCAAGCCGGGCTTACTCGTTTTCAGCCACTGATAAAACGGCACCGCACTGGCGCCATTAACCTCGATCTTGGCGAACATTGGAAAGGTGACTTTGAACTGCGTTTCGCAAAACGTCAGAATGCTACTCTCGTTGCCCGGCTCTTGATGGCCAAACTGATCGCACGGAAAACCCATCACCACCAGGCCGCGACTCGCGTACTCTTGGTGCAAGCTTTGTAAGCCTGTGTACTGACCCGTGAAGCCACACTTAGAGGCGACATTCACGACGAGCAAGACTTTGCCCTCGTAGTGGCTCAACTGTTGAGATTCGCCCTGAATTGTTTTGACGCTGAAAGATGTAAGACTCATATTTTGGCTATAAAAAAGTAGCTAGTGAACAGGACCTAGGATAACTGTTTGCACCCTTATCAGGCGCAAGGCCAAGACTAGCTGGGGTAATGTGATGACATGGGTTTGCGCTGCTATCGCAGACTTTTGAACGCCTCAATCGCACGAACTCGGCTACTTTGAAGGTTAACGATTTGATCAGGGTAATTGAACGACTTGCGCGCAATTGGACTTGGGTTGTGGATCTCTTTGCCTCCGAGGGTAGACAGCTCGGGCACCCAATGCTTGATAAAGGCGCCTTGAGGGTCAAATTTTTCAGACTGGCTAATCGGATTAAACACTCGAAAATAGGGTGCTGAGTCTGCGCCCGTTGAGGCGCTCCATTGCCAGCCACCGTTATTCGCAGCTAACTCACCATCGATTAGGTGTTGCATAAAAAACGCTTCGCCCAAGCGCCAATCGATCAATAGATTTTTTGTCAAAAACATTGCGACAACCATACGCAAGCGATTGTGCATCCAGCCCGTGACTAACAGCTGTCGCATGGCAGCATCAACAATTGGCACCCCAGTGCGGCCTTGCGCCCAGGCGTCGAAATCGTCTGGCGCGTCGCGCCACACCACCGCGTTGGTTTCAGGTCGCATGGGTTGATGCATCGAAAGTGCCGGATATCCAAACAGCAGGTGCTGATAAAACTCACGCCAGAGCAACTCAGTGATCCAGACAACGATACCTCGTTGGCCCGTTTCAAACTCGCCTTGATTTTGCATCAGGGCGGCATGCAAGCACTGGCCCGCCGAAACGAGGCCCGCAGCAAGGTAAGGCGACAAGACGCTGGTGCCAGGAATCGCCGGAAAGTCGCGGTCGGGCTGGTATTGAGCCATGCGTGTGTGGGCAAACTGATCAAGCCGCTCGAGCGCCGCCCTAGTCGTGGCAGGCCACGCATTTTGCAAGTTTTCTGGGATCACACGTAACAGAGCAGCTAGCATCTTTGGCAAATCGTCGGACGCTGGTAATCCCGCGTCAGATTGTTTTTTAATCTTTGGTGCGAGGCGATATGGCGCCGTGCGCAGTTTTTCTCGACACGCTTTCGCAAATGGTGTGAAGACCCGGTAGTAAGCGTCGGCACCGGTTTTAACAGTGCCAGGTATCAACAGCGTGCCGCCGTGATGTCCTTGCAAAGCAATGTTGTGTTGCGCTAATAAACTGTAAGACGCACGATCACGAGACCGCTCATTGACTCCGTGTTCGCGATTGCAATGTACCTGCTCGACGTGATGACGTTGGCAAAAGCTGAGTAAGGCAGCCGGAACATCTTTCCAGCGCTCGACAATCAATATCTTGAGCGGAATATTCAACGCCTCAAGTTCAGTGCGCAGGTGCTGAACCGCGCGCAACCAGAAATCAATCTTGATTGCAGCGTCGCGATGTAAGCGCCACTGTTCAGGAGAGGCAATAAACAAGCCGATTGTTGGGCCGAGCGCCGAGGCGGCGGCCAACGCAGGTTGATCAGCCACACGCAAGTCTGTACGAAACCAACAAACAACTGTCATCAGAGCTTACCTTTTAGCTTGCCACGCTTGCAGCGCCGCAAGCGTGCTGCTGACGTGTTGATCTGGGCTCATTCCGCTGTGAACAAATAATATTTTCGAGTCTGGCGTTACCACGTAAGAGATTCGGCTTGCCATGTTCGGTACAAGCATCATGCCGGCATCGTACGCTTTGATAATGCTGCGATCAAGGTCTGCCGCGACAGCAAATTTTCCGCCGCAGGGGCCTTGCGAGAATTTTTTCAAGGTTTCAATATCATCACCCGACACCCCAATGACCGTGGCTTTGAGCTCTGCAAACTTGTCTATTGCTTGCGCAAACAGCTGTGCTTCAATCGTGCAGCCAGTGGTAAAAGCCTTTGGGTAAAAATATACAACCACCGGCCCTTTTTTAAGTGCTTCAGCAAGTACAAAGCTGTAGGTTTGCCCGGCTAACGCAGCCGGTGCAGTAAAGCTCGGGGCGGTGACTCCGACTTTGAGCTCAGCCCAGGCAGACGTGAACTGAAAGATGCCTAGAAATAGACTAAGGCCAACTAGGTGAATTCTTTTTCTGAGCATCATTGAAGATCCTTGAAAAATCGAGTAAAAAAAAGGCGTACATTACTAGTGGATGCCAATATTAGTAAGAGTACCAAGTTATCTAAGGATTTAGGGATGGAAACATTTTTTTTGCGTGGGCGAAATACCTTAACGGGCCAAGGGCTTTGTCTATGTCTGGCTTTGCTAAGTATGACTAGCTTACAAGCTCAGTCCACGTTGCCTTTGCCGCCTCCACCCGAGATCCGTTGGCCCGCACCCGAGCCAGAGCGCTGGACACAAGAAGACGTCACACTCGAACAAAGGTTCGATACGGCACGAAAAGAAACACTAGCGGCGCATCAAGAGGCACTAAACGAGTGCAAAGAGTTGCCTGTGTCTGAGCGAGCAGCTTGCACCGGCCAAGCCAAGGTTCAACTCGAACTTGAGTTGGCTCAGCTTAAGGCGAAAGCCAGATTTGGAATGGAGCCCAATTAGTGACGTTGCATACGGTTTTGCGCTCAAAGCCAGACCTAAATTAGTTCAGGCGGCCATTGGCGCCACCCAAGCTAAACCGACCGGCACCCAACAGCGCAACCACTAAGGCACCGATCAAAAACAGACCTTGAAGCTCAAGCGCCCAGCCACCCGTTTTGGTGAGACTCAAGATCTGTGACGCGTGCGCCAAATAAATTGCCAACCCCATATTGAACACGATCACCAACGCGCCAGCGCGTGTGAGTACGCCAATAATCAAGAGCGATGGAGCGATAATTTCGCCGATAAAAACACCAAAGGCAATCCACGCAGGCCAGCCTTGTGCAAGAACTAACGCGGTAATTGATTCGATACCGTTAGCCAGTTTGAATAAGCCGTGCATCAACAGCAGAATGCCGATTGTGAGTCGCAAGAGCAGTTTGCCAGCATCGTCAAAGCGGTTCATAGTGGGCGTTCTCTAAAAAAGTTGTTGCGAATGAATACTTAGCCAAGGGCTCTGGCTGTCACTTGCCAAGCGTTGTTGACTAAGCATTAACATAGCCTGCTTAACCTATATTTTAGATCAATGCCCGTGTGAGCGTGTTACTTTTAAGCGCAAACAAAGGCTAACTGATGCTATCTTCAACAAAGATTTAAAGTAAGCCAATTAGACAACGGCAATAGGCCTGATTGCCAAGTCCTTTTTAGACGAATGCGTGGTCATGCTAAATTTTTCTAAGCGCCTCCTTGCGACACTTAACCAGATTAAACGGTAAAACGATGAAAATACGGATCGCCTCTTTTTTCTTTCTGCTGGCCTTTGGTGTCTCTCTCGCCATCCCTTCATTTTCAGCCCGGGCGCAGGCTTACCCAAATAAATCAGTCAAGATTATTGTGGGGTATCCACCAGGGGGGTCAACTGATGTGCCAGCCCGCATCGTGGGGCAAAAGTTAGCTGAGGTGCTAGGCCAGACCGTTGTGGTTGAGAATAAACCTGGGGCGAGCGGCAACATAGGTGCTGAGCTTGCAGCTCGTGCGGCGCCCGATGGCTACACTATCTTTTGGGTGTCGATTGGTACCGCGGTCAGTGCCTCGCTATTTCCAACCCTGAGCTATAACCTGTTCAAAGATTTCGTTGCCGTCTCACAAGCGACCTCAGTCACGAGTTTCTTGCTCGTGCATCCCACGCTACCCGTCCGTTCAGTGCAAGAGCTCATCAACTATATCAAAGCGCATCCGGGCGAGCTGAGCTACAGCTCTTCGGGCACGGGCGGCTCACCGCATTTGGCCGCTGAATGGTTTAAAGCTCGGGCCGGCATCGAACTAGTACACGTTCCCTATAAAGGAACAAGTCCACAAACGATAGATTTGTTAAGTGGCACGGTGAAGGTTGCCTTCCCGACCATGCCGGGCATGATTGAGCATGTGCAACAAGGCAAGCTCAGGGCGCTTGCTGTCACAAGCCCCAAGCGCAGCCCGTTGTTGCCTGACGTACCCACAATGATCGAAGCGGGTTTTGACGGTTATGTGGCAACCTCCTGGAGTGGTGCGATGGTACCTACCGGAACCCCAGCGCCTATCGTGCAGCAGCTTAGCGTGGCCATCAATCAAGTGCTTGCCATGCCTGACGTGCAACAAAAGCTCGCAACCAGTGGCGCCGACGCTGTTGGCAGTACGCCTGAGGCGTTTAAAGCCTTTATCGAAGCCGAGACGCTGAAATGGGGCAAAGTCATTAAAGACGCAAAAATCGTCAATCAATAGCGAAACAACTCTCGCGGGCCTCTGGGCTCGCGACCGATCACATTCCGCTGCATCAGTGAAAATCAAGTTGAATCAGATTTTGCGTCAAAGGGTGCAGACTCAAGGTTGAACACAGTCTCAAGTGGCTTGAGCAGTTTGCGCGCATCGCCCACCCGCTGCGTCACACCAAGCCGGTCAAGCACCTCTAAGATTTCAATCGCCAACGTACGGTTCACACCAGCTTGGTCACGAAACTGGGCCGCAATGAAAGTTTGCGTGGGGCTCGTTGACGCCAAATGGCGAGCCAGCGTTGCGAAATGGATAAAGTTGGCACGCAAATAGAAACGTTCAGAGCTAACCCGATAGAGCTCCCCTTGTTTCACCTTGCGATACAGCATGTCATTGACGACCAAGGTTTTCAAACCTGCAGCTTGTGCAAGCTCTGCTGCCGTTAGACCTTTTGGTCCCATCGCGGCAAGGGTGGGTTCAATTTTTTGCCACAGCAATTGATCCGCTGCGTTGGCGCTTGACCGATGCATAGCTAACGCAGCAACCGTGCCAGTCAGTATGATTTTTTGCGCTGCGGCGATAGCGCGCATGAAAGCAAGAAAAACGCCTGCCTTCATATTTGGCGCAGACTGTTTGCGTAGGTCTTTCAGGCTCAGCCCGGCCGCTTGTGGCTGAGCCTGGTGATGCTGTTTCAGTGTTGTGACCACGCGAGCGCCGAGCTTTTCAACCGAGATGGTAAGCAAAGCGAAGTTAGGCGCCTTAGCAATCATGACTCCGTCCAAGCTAGATAGCATATCTATCACGGCACTGTCAGTCAAATTGAAGCTGCGCGCAAAGTGGTCTAAGTCGACGCCCGTCTCTGAGTGACAAGCGAGCAGGGCACTTAACGCGATCGCAGGAACCTTCTGGGCAAAGGCGGCAACTTCTTTTTGGCGAAGTGCTTTGTCACGCACTCTTGCCGGAGCAAACGGATCAAGTACCACTCCACCGCCGAGCGTGCGCTGCGCGGCTTGGTCGCGAATAATCAAACGATCACCATTTAAACAGGCAATCGGTTTGTGTAAGACCAACCGGGCGTGGCCAGTCGCACCCGGCTGTATTGAGCCGCCTCGCTCAATGGCGACGCGAGCGATGACCTCTGTGGTGCCTAAATGCAGATGAACCTCAGTCCAATGACTCAACGCTTGCGGTTCGGTATGCAAGACGGTCAGGCTAATGTCAATACGTGAGGTTGGGGCATGCAAGGCTGAGGCAACGACCCAGTCACCACGACCGCAGTCTTGCGCGCTGACACCCACCAGATTGAGCGCACAGCGTTCGCCTGCGTGCGCTTCAGTGACCGCTGCACTGTTTTGATGGATACCTCGAACGCGGACAGTTTGACCGCTTGGCGTGAGTATTAAGCGCTCGCCGACTTGCACCTGATGATTAAAGACAGTACCGGTGACAACCGTACCGCTGCCAACAATCGAAAAAGACCGATCAATCGCAAAGCGAAAAGATCGCCCCTTGAATTCGGTGCGCTGGGTCTCACGCGCGGCTTGACCGAGCCGCTCGCGCAACTCGTTCACACCCTGCTGCGAGAACACCGAGCATTCGACAATTTCAAAACCAACCAGCCTTGCGCTGTGCAATAACGTCTGTACCTGTCGACGCACTTCGTTCACACGCTCGGCCGATACACGATCAGTTTTCGTCAAGACGGCAACGCCCGTGTGGATGCCGAGCAACTGCACAATGCTGAGATGCTCAATGGTTTGGGGCATGACGCCATCATCGGCGGCAACCACTAACATGACATAGTCTATGCCACAGACACCGGCCAGCATATTGCGTACAAAGCGCTCATGACCCGGCACATCCACAAAACCAATCATCGGGGTGTCAGGCAGGGTCAAGTAAGCAAAGCCTAGATCAATCGAGATGCCTCTCGCTTTTTCTTCTGGTAATCGATCGGTGTCGACGCCCGATAAGGCTTTGACCAAGGTGCTCTTGCCGTGATCAATGTGGCCTGCGGTTGCAACAATCATGGTGCGCGAAAGTGCTCTGTTGGGATGACGAGGGCGGTATTGATCAGATGTGATGCAGTGCTAGACGATTTTTTCAAGTACAAAGTGTGATATCCCAAAACTAGGCATCACCATTGAATGTAAGCCTTGACCACCAGCCACCACAATTTGAATTTGTGAAGCCTCATCTAAGTAGGGAATATGGGTGGTGCCGGGTGGCACATTAAAAGTTTTTCGTTTGGTGCGATACCACTCTTGACAGCCTTCACTGACACGGCTTAACTGCAAACGCATCCGCTTGTGTAGGTCGTGCCGCACATCATCTTTACTCATGCCGTGTTTCGCTAAGATTGCCGCGTGTTCAGGGCCAAGTACCAGTAGCATCTCACCGCCCGAACTCATGTTGTTGCCGCCAATCGTCATCATCACATCAGAGATCATTAACAAAAGTTCTGCAGCATTTGCGCTGGCATGATCTTGCACGTTATGGGGAGATTCTGCCGCGTGTACCAACACACTGCTGTCCGTTTTTGCTAAGCCATGTTCAACATGAAAGGGATCCCAAGGATTTTGTTCTTCGTTTTCACCGGCACAAAAACTAAACTTGCAAGGCGTACCATGTGTCGCCATGTCCGTCTTTCCGGGGATACCTTGACCAATATTCATGAGTACCAGGCGCAACGCACGCCCGATCGTGGCATTGGCACGGAAGCCCTGTCCGAACACATTTGAACCACAGTTCAAGCCGATCTCGTGACGAATCGGGCCATTGACGACAAACATCGGTGCCACCGGATGTGTGGTTGACTGGATGCCAGACAAATTAAAGTGAGGCACTGCCATCGCCTTTAACGCAGCGATAAGCACCGGCATATAACTCGGCTTACAACCTGCCATCACAGCGTTAATTGCCAACTTTTCAACACTGCATAAAGCATAGCCCGGCGCAATCGCAGCGATATCACTATCGCCAGCTAAACCGCTGCCAGCAACCATCGCCGCAACACGCTCTGGCGTCGGGGCCACGATTGGCAGACCATCTGTCCAACCCTGTTGTTCGAAATAGTCTTGCAAAGAATCGTCGGGCAGGGCTAGCTCTAACAGTGTGGCGTAGGTGCTCATGACAAGCCCTCCAAGGGTTGAACGATTCGTCGCGGCACTACCCGCGTTTGTTGGCAGTGCGTCAAGGCTTCACTTAACATCGCGCGAACCAAATACTCGCATCGCACAAGGCTTACCGTGTGGGCACATCCGTTAAAAACTGTACGGCATCGACTAGACGCTGCAATGCGATCGCGTCGATCTCGTCGGGCGTACGGTTCGCTAAGGGATGATCGATTAACAAAATCGGCAAACTTGGCAGACCTAAAGATTTTGAACGTGTTGCTGCAATCCCCCGAAAAGGTTGCGTCACGAACGTCACTGTGGGGATCCCCAGAGACTCTATCGTGTGCGAGTCGTGGACACTCCACGACGAGCACGACCCTCAGTCGCCTGAGGCAGTGAGCATCAGGTCGGGTTTCCATGCCGTGATCTCAGAGATAAACGGAGCAGGCGCAGCAGAAGTGGGCTTGCGCCACATTTTGATCTCGCCCACACCTTGCTGAAGCTGCAATTGTTTACCAAAAGCGGTCAAGAGTTCGCGGGCGTTTACCTTGTTGTTATCCAATAACGCCAGGCGCTTTCCCTTTAAGCTGACCAAGCGAGGGGCAAGATGCCGCAGCCCTTGAGCTTTACCGCCTTCAGGGATAAGGTCATGCGGGTTTTTAACCGACGTGTGCGCTTCAACAGCGGGGTGAAGCACGCGCAGCCTCTGCGTATTCATATTGTTTTCAGCGTTCATCTTTGACTCCTTTCTCTATACGTATATTCTAGACCTAACAGGCTCAGGCATTCGACGAGATTTTTACCCACACCGTTTAAAAGCTCCAATTCTTTGGCAGATTAATTCGTTTACCCACGGGATAGCCCAAGCGCCCGTTGTGCGCAAACACGTACGCGTTGGTTCGCAGCGGGTCACCCGTGACCGCGATCATGAAATCGTCAGCGCAGGTGATCAGGGGTACCAAGCGATTCGGGTCATCAGACTCACAAAAGACTTTGGGGATCCGACCTGCCGCATATTCTTCGGTCAGATTCCAAATCGGTTTGTCGGCCCAGACGCGCAGCATGTGTTCAAATTTCCAGGCGGGCAGACGCGCGTGCTCAAACAAATACTGCTTCACGTCTTGCTTAGACCAGCCGCCCTGAGCAATCGCTTCAGCCAAAATCGGACTGAGCAACACCAACGGCCGAAGCGTGCCATAGGCGCCACCTACGGTGAAGGTAATCTGCCACGAGGTTTGGCGTACCACGGCATCGGCCAGAATCGGCATGATTTCTTCTGGTGTACTGCCGGACACCGAGGCAATCACATTGCCACCCGTATAGCGAGCAATCGTGACAGTGTTATCCGTCGCGCTGAACCCCATCTCTACACTGGTTGGACTCCAGCCGATGGCTTTCAGTACCTCTTCATTTTCTGCTGCGACTACCCGCCACGTATTGCCAAACGTTGCTTTATCGTTTTTGTGCAATAAAAAGCCCGCGACATTGCGCAGATACAAGCGCCAAAAACGGCCGACCGACGTGTTTGGCTGAAAGCCATCCCGCAAGACGTTTTCTTTGTAGTTAAACCCGAGTTGCTGAACAATCGGCCCGTTCAAAATAATGAGCGTCTCGCCGCCTGGGGTGTTGCCGCTATGCTCAACGCCATAGGCTGGGTCGGCCATCGCTTGCACCAGCGCAACCAAGATCGGCATGTACTCGGGGCGACAGCCGGTCATCACGCCATTGACCGCGATGCTCCACACAGTAGCCGCTCGATTGTCGGGCAACAAGACTCCCAAAACGTCGCTTGCTGCACGATCTGTGTAGTTTAAAAATTCTTGTACCTTGGCTTTAGTTGGTGGAACCACCGGCAGCCCGTCACTCCATTCGTTTGTCAAAAAGTACTGATTCACAGCATCAAAGCCACCCTTGAACACAACGTCTTGCGCCAGCGGTTCAGAGGTGTGCAGGCCCGTGCCACTAGCCTCGGTCAAATTCTTGATGACCTCTGCCGCGGTGACCTCAAGAATATTGCGCCGCAACATTGCCGCACTTTGTGCACCTGGGTGCCCGGGCACCAAGGCAACGGGCATGCTTGGCAAGCCTAGGCCGATCGAGGACGCCTCGGCAAGCTTCAAAAAGCCCTGACTCACTAACGAAGAGCTTGGCACGCCAGCCTCTTCACATACTGCACTGGCCCGCAACACGGCGGGCGTGCAGCTGCCTCAGCAGCCCATCCCTGAGATGACGGCATCTGCCTTCAATTCTTGTAGGCGCCGAGGTAAATCGGCCAAAATCTGTCGCTCATCAGGGCCATGCGTATTGCCCAGCACGCTCCAGTGGACGAAATTCACGCCGGGGTATTTTTCTTTCAGACTTTCCTCAAGCGCAGTAAACACTTGGTCGCCTTTGAATACGTAATCCCAAAGCTGAACAATGGTTTTACCGGCGAGGGTATCAAGGCGTTTCGCTAAGGATTTGCCCTGAACTTGCATGGGGCTGCGGGGCCATAAAACTTCGTAATAGCCATCGTTTGGCTGAGTTGTCATGTTGTTCTCCGGTGTTTTTAACGGCCTAGCGCAAGCGGTGCAATCACACCCAACGCTCGAATCTTTTTTATAAATTATGCCTATTGTTTTTATAAACTAAGCATAGGCTACGGCAGAGCGGCACGCAACTGAGGCAGGGGTCCGGCCCAACCGAGTCAGCCTGAGCAGGGCCAAGTGCAACTGAGGTAGCTCAATCAGCTAAGATAGTGCTTATCGCACAAGGAGAGTAGGGTGAGCCAAGAACAAAGTACTGCAGAACAAGCTGACGATGCACGCATGATCATCGATCTGGTGGCAAAGTTTGTTGACCAAGAATTGATGCCCCTTGAGGCGGCTGTGCTGGCACGTGAAATTAAGGGCGAACAGCTCAAATTGCTGCCAGAAGAAGAAGCGCCTTTATTAAAAAAATGTAAAGAGTTAGGGCTATGGGCCTTAGATGCACCCGAAGAACTCGGTGGTGCGAATCTCTCAGCAACGACGTGGATGGCGTTAAACGAAGAACTGGGCCGCACGGTCACGCCCTTTGTGTTTCCGCCCGACTCGCCCAACATGCATATGCTGCTGGCTGTGGGCACGCCAGAACAAAAAAAGAAATATCTTGAGCCCTACGCGGCAGGTACGGCTAAATCGGCGATCGCGATTTCTGAGCCCAATGCTGGTGGCGACCCTTCAGGCATGATCACGCGTGCTGAAAAAGTTGGCAACGAGTGGGTGATCAATGGCCGCAAGATCTGGGTCAGCAAGGTACCATCTGCTGATTTTGTGATCGTGATGGCACGGGTCGGCGCAGGTAAACGCCACGAGGGTATTACCGCCTTCATCGTCGAAAAAAACACACCTGGCTTTGAGATTTTGCGCGAGATCCCCATGCTTGGCGGCCACCGCACTTATGAGCTTGTCTTTGAAGATTGCCGTATACCAGCTGAAAACGTCTTAGGCGAGATCGGTGCTGGCTTCGCGCCCATGCAGTTGCGTTTGGTGGTTCGTCGTTTGCAAATTGGTACGTGGTGTATTGGTATGTGCCGTCGTGCGTTAGACATGATGTGCACGCACGCCAAGCAACGTACGACCTTTGGTGCGCTCTTGTCAGATCGTCAGGCAATTCAATGGTGGATTGCCGATGCCGCGATGAAGATGCATGCCTGTCGTCTGATGGTGCAAGATGCAGCACGCAAGCAAGATCAAGGCATTGATGTGCGCACTGAGGCTTCGATGATTAAGGTGTATGCCACCGAAATGGCTGCCGAGATTCTTGACCACGCGATGCAAACCTTTGGAGCCATGGGTGTGACCAAAGAGCTGCCCTTGCAACTGATGGCGCAACGTGTGCGAGTCATGCGCGTGTACGAAGGTCCAGCCGAAGTTCACCGTATGTCGCTTGCGAAAAAAATTCTCAAAGAGGCACGCTAAGATGGCAATCACCACGCCACAGGCCCCTCGCGCGAATACACCTCTCGCTGGGATCACAGTCATTGACTTGACTCAAATTTATCAAGGCCCTTACGCGACATTTTTGATGGCAAAAGCAGGCGCGAATGTCATCAAGATCGAACCGCTCAACGGCGAGCCCTCGCGGATACGCGCCAAGGTAAGTGGGGGTGCCTCGTTACCAATGGCCATGCTCAATACCAATAAGCGCGGCATCACCCTGAATTTAAAAACTGCCAAGGGTCGCGACCTTTTCAAAGAGTTGGTCAAACGGGCTGATATCGTGGTTGAAAACTTTGCACCAGGCGTGATGGATCGTTTAGGCGTGGGCTGGTCAGTCTTGCACGAACTCAATCCGCGTTTGATTTATGGCTCGGGTACCGGCTACGGTTTGTCAGGCCCTGATCGCGACAATCTGGCAATGGATGTCACGATTCAAGCTGCCTCTGGAATCATGAGCGTCACAGGCACCCCCGATGGCCCACCGTTACGCGCGGGCGCCTCGATTGTTGATTTCTTAAGTGGAGTGCATCTCTACGCCGGGATCATGACAGCACTCTATGAGCGTTCGCAAACTGGATTGGGGCGTTTGGTTGAAGTGTCGATGCAAGAAACCGCCTACCCAACTCTTGCCTCGAACATGGGCATCACACATAAATCTGTTGGGGTGGTACCACCGCGCGTCGGTAACCGCCACGGTGGGCTCGCGTTAGCCCCTTACAACGTTTACCCAGCAAAAGATGGCTACATCGCGATTGTTTGCGTGACAGAACCCCATTGGCTTCACTTGTTGGCGGCAATGGGTCGCGAGGATCTCAGTACAGATCCTCGGTTTGAAAGCAACAAATTACGTGTTGAAAATATTTCTGAGACAGACGCTGAGATCACGCTCTGGACAGAAAGCCTGCCAAGGGCAGAGCTCTTTGCCTTGAGCAAAAAGCACGGCTTTCCGGCTGCACCGGTACGCGATTTGCTTGAAGTCATGAACGACAAGCACATGCACGAGCGTGGCATGCTTGAATGGTTTGACGACAAAGATTTAGGCCGTGTGGTGTTGCCGCACACTCCCTTAATCATTCACGGCGCCGATCGTGTCAACACAATCGCCAGCCCAGACCTTGGTCAACACAACAAAGAGATTTATTCAGACTGGCTCGGGCTCACAGATATCGAGCTAGAGGCTTTGTACAAAGAGGGCGTCATATGAAACGTTTTTTGTACCAGTTGTGGCTAAGCTGCTTAGGTGTGTGTTTGATACCCAGCTTCAGTTATGCACAAAAATCCGACTACCCGACACGTTCGGTTAAGGTGATTGTGCCGTTTTCGGCAGGTAGTGGTGCCGATCACGCCTCACGTTTTTTTGGGGATCTGTTGGCGAAGCAACTGGGGCAAAGTTTTTTGGTTGAAAACAGAACCGGTGCTGCGGGTATGTTGGCGATGAACACAGTGAAGGCTGCGCCAGCTGACGGATACACGATTTTGATGGGTAGTAACTCGCTGATGGCGGTGAACCCCATCATGCTCAAAGAGCTCACATACGATGCAGTCAAAGACTTTAAACCGATCGGCGGCTTAACGCGTGGCGTGAATGCGATTGTGGTCGGAAAAGATTCAAAATATAAATCGTTCACCGAACTGCTTACCGCGGCCAAGACCTCAGTCGTACCACTGAATGGCGGTACGTATGCCTTAGGGTATGAGTTGGCGCTTGCCTGGTTGGCTAACGTGGCAGGCGTGAAATTTGAAAATATTTTGTACAAGGGCCTAGGCGAGATTATGGTGAGTCTGCAGGGCGATCAGTTAGATTTTGGCATCGTGAGTTTTAACGGTGCTGCGCCGCTATTAAAGGCGGGTAAGTACAGGGCCCTGGCGTTATCATCCGATCAGCGCCACCCAGATTTTCCAGACGTTCCTACGATCGCTGAAAGTGGGTTTCCAGAGTTTACAAACTACACCTGGACATCGTTTTACGTTCGAAGCGACACGCCTGATCAGATTACAAATAAACTCGAAGAGACGCTTCAAACTGTCTTAGCCACACCCTTAGCAAAAGAATACGCCGACCAAGTGTTGGTCGAGTTGATGCCTTTAAAGGCTGACAAAATGAGACAGTATCAACTCGAAGAAATCGCGCGCTTCGCCAAGATTGCCAAAGAGGCTGGTCTCAAACCAAAGTAAAGAGCGGGTGGGGCAGTTCATCGCAAACATAGGTATTGATTTAACGTAAAAAAGTTTTAAATACAATTTATAAAAACAACGATCAGGAGACTGTATGACAACGACTCTGCGTGCATGGCTTGTACTGTTTGTATTCTTAACGAGTTGCTTTGCCAGCGTGAACGTGACCGCGCAAAACTATCCAAGCAAACCAGTCACGATCGTCGTGCCTTATGGCCCAGGCAGTGGTAACGATATGATTGCGCGTGAAATCGGGCAACGCCTGACTGAGCAATTAGGTGTGACCTTTGTTGTAGAGAACAAGGCGGGCGCGACCGGCAACATTGCGATGGATTACACAGCTCAGGCGAAGCCCGATGGCTACACGATGATCTTGACCAGTACCAGTAGCATTATTTATCAGGTCTCGAACACGATTCGAACCACCATGTCTAAAGACTTCACACCAATCGCGTTTGTGGCCGGCTTGCCTTACGTGCTGGCGGTGCCACCTAGCGTGCCGGCTAAAACACTCAAAGAGTTGGCTGCGTTAGCCAAAGCCAAACCAGGCGAAATGAATTACAACGGCCCAGCTGGCAGTATGTCGGCATTTTTAGGCTCGCTGTTTAAGTCTGGCGCGGGTGTCGATATGGTCATGGTGCCTTACAAGGCCACCTCAGACGCTCAAGTCGATGTATTGGCAGGGCGCATTCAGCTTTGGATCACAACCTCGGCCTCTGCCTTACCTCTGGTCAAGGGGGGTAAAGTCACAGCGTTGGCCGTGACGGGTGAAAAACGCTTGGGTGCATTGCCTGACGTACCCACCGCAATCGAAGCCGGTTTTGCGACCATGACCCCTGATATTTCGTTCTTTTTATTAGGCCCCGCCGGCATCCCTGCAGACATCGTCACCAAGCTCAACACAAGTGTCAATACGGCATTAAAGACGCAGGCGATGCAAGACCGGTTAGCCAGTTTTGCAACAGCAATCAAGATGGGTAGCCCCGACGATGTCAAGAACCATATCGCTAGTGAAACAGCGCGCTGGCAAGCAGCCGTCAAAAACGAAGTACTTTCAAAATAGGATCTAAAGATGACTGATGCAGTGACCTATGAGCAAGACGGCGGCGTTGTCACACTGACGCTCAACGAACCGGATACACGCAATGCCTTATCACCGGCCATTATTGACGCCATTGTTGCCCACGTTGCCACAATCAACGCTGATCTATCGGTTGGGTGCGTCATTTTGACAGGTGCAGGTGAGGGGTTTTCGTCGGGCGGTAACGTTAAAAAGATGAAAGACCGCGCAACCGTAGACCGGCCCATGACACCCACTGAAACCCGTCGGTATTACCACGAAGGCATTCAGCGTATTCCTTTGGCGCTCTACAACCTTGAAGCCCCCTCAATCGCGGCCGTGAACGGTGCGGCGATTGGTGCTGGGCTTGACTTAGCGACCATGTGCGACATTCGCATCGCCGCACGTAGCGCCAAGTTTGGCGAGAGCTTTTTGCGTGTGGGTTTGCTTTCCGGTGACGGCGGAGCGTGGTTTTTGCCGCGCGCCGTGGGGTTGTCTAAAGCCTACGAAATGACCTTTACCGGGGATTTTATCGATGGCGATGAAGCAGCTAAGATTGGCTTGGTTTCAAAGGTTGTCGACGATGCCGACCTGATGGACGAGGCCAGAAAGCTTGCACAACGCATTGCGTCGCACCCAGTGCAATCATCACGTGCCAGCAAGCGCTTGATTCGCGATTCACAGCACGTGCCGTTGCATACCTCGTTAGATATGGCAGCGGCCAATCAAGCGCTTGTGCAAACGACGCAAGATTACAAAGAAGCGATTTTGGCGTTCTCAGAAAAGCGTAAGCCGAAGTTCACTGGTAACTAAGGCAGCGCTAGGGCATTTGCAGAGCGAAAGCAAGAGCAAATGCCCTTTTTATCTATTAGCATAATACGCATAATGTATATTATGTAAAGTATTGTTTCTGAGTGTTATTTGGCATTATTGGTTTATTAGGCTGCTCTGATCCACAAACTTCTCTCTCCTCGTTCAGAGGTATTTCGGCGAGCATTTGCTCGGCTTCCGCCAGACTCCGCTGCTGAGCCTTAGGGCTCATTGCATCTCTCAATGCTATAAATTTCTTAGCCATATCTCGAATATCCATTTAGGTTCTCAGTTTACAAATTATCTTGAAAGAACGACTTGCGTCAAATACCGCCAACCGGATAATGCGAGGCTTGGTTACTTTTGTTACTTGAGCTCAGTCATGAAGATATGTATTTACGGTGCGGGTGCTGTGGGTGGTCATTTGGCGGCGCGGTTGATTACGGCTGGCCATGACGAGGTGTCACTCGTGGCGCGCGGCGCGCACTTGCGGGCGATTCAGCAAAATGGCCTGAAGGTATTTCGGGGTGAAGAAACTTACACCGGTCGCCCGTTTGCTGCCACTGACGATCCTGCCTCATTGCCGCCTCAAGACGTGGTGCTCGCGACATTAAAGGCGCAGGCCTTGCCAGGTGCCGCAGTGGCCATCGAACGACTCTTAGCCAAAGATGGCGTCGCAGTCTTTGCCGTTAACGGCATCCCTTGGTGGTGGAATAAAGGTACCAATAACGTCCAAGAACACCTTGAATGCGTTGACCCAGGTGGTGAACTTTGGTCGCGCCTGAAAGATCGGTCGCTGGGTTGCGTCATTTATTCGCCCAACGAAGTGATTGAGCCGGGTGTCATTAAAACCGCCATGGGCGACCGCTGGGTCTTTGGCGAACCCGATAGCGCACCCTCTTCTCGCGTTGATCGTTTGCTTCAGGCGTTTCAAGCCGCCAACATCAACGGCGTTGCAGCGACTGACCTTAGATACGACATTTGG
>Ga0304730_1000434_pt1 | contig 36749 bp, 38 predicted proteins | sample M_130628_MF_Meta_FD_190474 | JGI IMG/M metagenome (GOLD analysis project Ga0304730, IMG submission 190474) | Freshwater microbial communities from Lake Montjoie, Canada to study carbon cycling - M_130628_MF_MetaG (v2) (version 2) | ecosystem: Environmental > Aquatic > Freshwater > Lake | place...
AGCAAAAGGCACGCATCATTGTTTCAATTGCGGGTGAAACTGTCGAAGAGTATTCAACTCTTGCGCGAAAATTGCGCTCCGTATCAGGAATCAGTGCAATCGAAGTGAATATTTCCTGCCCAAATGTTGAAAATCGCGGCTTAGTTTTTGCATGTGACCCTGAAGCCTCCCGACGTGTGATCGATGGCGTGAGGCGAACAATCGGGGGAGAACTTCCAATAATTGCAAAGCTTTCTCCTGATGTAACAGATTTAGTGTCCATAGCACGGGGTGTTGTTGATGCAGGTGCAGACGGTTTGGCATTAATCAATACCGTTCTCGGCATGGTAATTAATGTTGACACTATGCGTCCCCATTTGGGTGGCAAGACTGGCGGATTATCGGGGCCTGCTATTCGTCCAATTGCTGTTCGTGCCGTGTATCAAGTACACGCGGCACTTCCACAAGTTCCTATCCTAGGAATGGGTGGCGTTGCATCGGGCAAGGATGCCTTAGAGATGATTTTGGCTGGGGCAAGTGGTGTATCAATTGGAACTGCAAGTTTTGGTAATCCAACTGCAATAATGAAAATACGAAGCGAGCTCAAGCAGTTGTTGATTGATCGTGGATTTACTTCACTTAAGCAAGCAATTGGTTATGCGCACAGACCAGAAGTGGACCAAGATAATGTCTAAAGCACCTATTGTTCTGGCCGTTGATACTCCAGAGTTAGCAACAGCGATTGAATGGGTAAAAGCGACGCAGGACTATGTCTCGGTATACAAACTTGGACTAGAATTCTTTTTGACTTTTGGTAGTGATGGCGTAAAAGCTATAAGAGATGTTACTGATGCTGATATTTTCCTTGACCTGAAGCTCCATGACATTCCGCACACCGTAAGTGGCGCTGCTAAAGCGGTATCGCATCTAGCGCCTTGCTACTTAACTGTGCACGCATCTGGTGGTCCCGCAATGATTAAGGCAGCAGTTGAATCTTCACCAAAAACACATGTAACCGGAGTGACGATTTTGACTTCTTTGTCAGAAGAGGATGTGACTCATATTGGTTTTAGAAACAACGCCCTTGATTCAGCTGTTGCGTTGGCAAAAATCTCAGTAGCAGCTGGTGCGGGAGCAATCGTGTGTTCCCCTTTGGAAATCGCCGCGATACGAGCTGCGATCGGTCCAACTCCAATCATCATTACTCCAGGTGTTCGACCGGCTGACTCCGTGGCAGCAGATGATCAAATGAGGACTATGACACCAAAGGTTGCAATTTCTACTGGAGCAAACTTGGTCGTAATTGGTCGTCCAATTACCCAAAGTTGGAGCGCAGGTGCAGCGGCTATGCGTGATCGAGCCGCTCACATTGCTTCCGAACTTATCTAGATTAAAGGCTAGATTTATCACATGGGATTACCTCCGCAGTTGACGCCCGAGCAGCGCCAGCAAGCGTTGCTTAAAGCTGCAATTGCTAGAAAGCGTCGAGCCGAGGTCAAGATCAAGCTTAAGAATGGCGAATTTTCAGTCGATACAATTCTAGAGATAGCCAAGAGCGACGAAGCAGTGGCCAAGATGCGAGTAAAAGAGTTACTTGAATCGTTGTCAGGTGTTGGGAAAGTACGGGCACAATCTCTTATGGAGCGTTTGAATATCTCTCCTTCACGTAGAATTCAGGGATTGGGTCGCCTTCAGATTAAGCAGTTGCGTGAGGAGTTTATGAAATCAGAACACGCGATCAAGCCGGGCAAGCTACTAGTACTTTCCGGTCCCGGAGGTGTTGGTAAGAGCACTGTTGCTCAAAAACTACGCGAGGTCGGAGATTTTTGGGTCAGCATTAGTGCTACGACTAGAAACCCAAGAAACAATGAAGTGAATGGCGAAGATTACTTTTTTGTGAGTAATGATGAATTTACGAGGATGATTAAAGCTGATGAGTTCCTAGAGTGGGCCGAGTTTGCAGGAAATCGATATGGGACTCCGCTGGAGAAAGTCGAACAGGCTCTACTACTTGGTAGAAATGTTCTTTTGGAAATTGAGATCGCAGGGGCTAAACAAGTCAAAGCACATTTGCCTCAATCGGTTCTTGTATTCCTAGAGCCTCCGACGTGGGAGGAGTTAGTGGCGCGACTTGAAGGTCGGGGCACTGATAGCCCTGAAAGAAGAGCAGAACGCCTGAAATTGGCCCAAGAAGAGCTCGCTGCAGCATCATTTTTCGATGTAGTCCTGATAAATGACCAGGTCGAGAGCGTGGTCGGGAAACTGATAGAGTTAGCACATAATTAATAGGTTGTTATTAATTCAGTATTGATCAATGAAGCGGGGTAAACCATGGATGGAATCACTAGTCCACCGATTGACGAACTTCTAGACAAGAGCGGCTCGAAGTACAGCCTGGTTCTTTATGCTGCAAAGCGTGCTCGTCAGATCAACGCTTATTACTCACAACTTGGAGAAGGACTACTGGAATACGTAGGACCTCTAGTTGAAACACATGTGCACGAGAAGCCTCTTTCAATCGCACTTCGCGAGATCAATGAAGGTCTTCTGACAATCGAAAACCTCGAGCCAACAGCTTAAAACCTTTCACATGTCACTAATCGGCCGTGAAGTTGTACTCGGCGTTGGTGGAGGAATTGCAGCTTATAAATCCTGTGAATTGTTGCGTCGTTTACAAGATCGCGGTTATGTAATTACTGTCGTCCCAACCCCTTCCTCGCTCAACTTTGTTGGCAAAGCAACGTGGGAAGCGCTATCTGGTCGGCCAGTAAATACTCATGTGTGGGAAAACGTTCACACGGTGCCACATATTGCTTTGGCAGAAGCGGCAGATTTCTTTTTGATCGCCCCAGCTACGGCTGATCTCATCGCTCGTCTTGCGGCAGGTCGGGCCGATGATCTCCTGACAAACTTAGTTTTAGCTTCTGATGTACCAAAAATGTTGGTACCTGCGATGCACCCTTCGATGTGGCTCGATCCGGCAACTGTTGCGAATGTAGCAACGTTGCGCTCACGCGGTTTCATGATCATGGATCCGGATATTGGACGGCTTACCGGAAAAGATATTGGTCCTGGCCGATTCCCTGAAGTGCCAGCAATTATTGAAAGATTTGATGACATAACTGGCAATGTTCAGGACCTCAAAGGTAAAAGAATACTTGTCACCGCGGGAGGAACAAGAGAGGCGATCGATCCAGTTCGTTTCATCGGAAACAAATCCTCAGGAAAACAGGGGATCGCTATCGCTCTTGCAGCCCGAAACCGAGGAGCGCAGGTGCATTTGATTGCAGCCAACTTTGATACATCCGCACTAGATGGAATTGAAGTATCAAAAGTTGAAAGCGCTAATGACATGCAAAAGGTGTTGACAGAGCAGTTTCCTGCCTGCGACGTGTTAATCATGAGTGCTGCTGTTGCCGATGCTAAACCCAAGAATGCTTCGCTTCAGAAAATCAAAAAAGCCCTTTTAGGAAGTATTGAGTTAGAGGAAAATCCGGATTTATTGGCCTCATTGGCATCGATCAAGAAGAATCAAGTAATTATCGGATTTGCCGCAGAGACCAAGGATCATCTGCAAGAGGCTCGCAGAAAGCTTGAGTCAAAGGGGTTAGATCTAATCTATGTGAATGATGTTACTGGCGGGGCGATATTTGGTCAGGACAAAACTATGGGTACCATTCTCTTACGCAATGATGCGGATATAGCGGTCAAGGAAGTCTCCAAAGACGCTCTCGGAAATTTACTTCTTGATCAAGCCATCCGGCAGTTAGGTTAAAAATGTCAAAGCGACTTTTCACATCAGAATCAGTAACCGAAGGACATCCAGATAAGATTGCAGATGCAATTTCAGATGCTGTATTGGATTCATTGCTGTCGCAGGATAAAAAGAGCCGAGTAGCAGTTGAAACACTCATCACAACAGGTCAGGTTCACGTTGCTGGTGAAGTTACAACTGATGGATATGCCGATGTCATGGGCATCGTTCGAGATACGGTTCTAAATATTGGTTATGACTCTTCCGATAAGGGTTTTGATGGGAACAGTTGTGGTGTTTCGATCTCTATCGGACAGCAGTCGCAAGATATTGCACAAGGTGTCGATGATGCCTACGAACACCGGGTTACATCAGCTGCCGATCCATTGGACCTTCAAGGTGCAGGTGACCAGGGCTTGATGTTTGGTTATGCCTGCGATGACACTAAAGAACTTATGCCATTGCCGATTTGGTTGGCCCACGCTCTTGCACAGCAGTTAACAAAGGTTCGAAAGTCTGGTGCATTGCCATATCTTCGCCCAGATGGAAAAACTCAAGTAACGATCGAGTATGAGGGTGATCGAGCTATTGCTCTCAACACTGTTGTTATCTCTAGTCAGCACGCAGAAGAAGTAGATGTTGTGAAGAAGTTGACGCCAGAGGTAATTGAATACGTGATCAACCCAATTCTTGCGACAATTGATCTTCCAAAATCTGATCTACGAACACTAATCAACCCAACAGGTCGCTTTGTGATCGGTGGACCGATGGGTGATGCTGGATTAACTGGACGCAAAATCATCGTGGACACATATGGCGGAATGGCCCGACACGGTGGGGGAGCCTTCAGCGGCAAGGATCCATCAAAGGTTGATCGATCAGCTGCCTATGCAATGCGTTGGGTAGCAAAGAATGTAGTTGCTGCCGGTCTTGCACGTCGTTGCGAAGTTCAGGTGGCCTATGCAATCGGTAAAGCTCAACCTGTCGGTGTATTCGTAGAAACTTTTGGAACAGAAACTGTCCCAGTTGCAAAGATTCAAGATGCAGTTCTTTCGGTCTTTGATCTTCGCCCCGCAGCAATTATTCGTGATCTTGATTTGCTTCGTCCAATCTATTCACTAACAAGCGCATACGGACACTTCGGTCGTGAACTTCCTGAGTTTGCATGGGAACGAACCGATCGAGTCTCGGCGCTTCAAAGCGCTATCAAGTAGTCGGTGGCAGCTCCGAAGCTATTTCGGTTAAAGGCTGAAGTTGCACCCGCATCTTCTGGGCCTAGAGCCTCGGTGTTGCCGTATGCACGAGTACGAGTTGATACGGGAGTTTTTCATCTAGATCAACTCTATGACTATCAGATTCCGGAAAAGCTTACTGATGTGGTTCAAGTAGGTATTCGGGTGCAATTACCTTTTGGCGGTAGGGAAACAGAAGGAATAGTTGTTGAGCGCGTTGCATCCCCTGAGCGAGCGGGTGAGATCAAGAGCATTACGAAGGTGCTATCTGTTGTGCCGATAGCAACAACCCCAAGTCTAGATTTGATTGACTCGGTAGCTGATCACTTTGCCTGTAATCCTTGGGATGTAATCCGCTCCGCGATTCCACCGCGGGTGGCATCAGTAGATAAGAACTTCGATTCAGATGGATCGCATCAACACAACAGGGGCAAGTTTGTGGTCGAATTTCAAACACTCGCACCATATATCGAGGCGCACGATCAACTTGTGAACCTAGTTCTAAAGGATTATGAGTCAGGTTCGGTGCTGATTATCGCTCCAGATGAAAAAGATGTGGAGCGAATCATTGAATCTCTGAGCTCGCACGACGTCCAAGTTCTCAAATTGACAGCTGCTATGCCTCGAGAAGAAAGATATCGCAATTACTTACATGCAATGCATGGTCCCAAAAGCATAGTAGTAGGAACTCGCAGCGCTATCTTCGCACCTGTAAACAAATTAGGCACGATCATTGTTCACAAGGAATCTTCCCTTGACCATTATGAGATTCGTTCCCCGGGCTGGAATAGCCGCTCTGTCGCACTCATTCGATCAAAAAGTGAATCCGTGAAACTAATCCTTACAGGGTTTTCTCCCTCAATTGAGGTGTCTCAATTGATTGAGGAGCGTGAAGTTAAGTATGTGAACTCAAAAGTGACAGTTACTATAAAAGCGTTCACTCCTAGCGAAGGGGCGCTACTTCCCGGTCGAATTTTCTCTGAAATTAAAAGGGCTTTATCAGTTGGTCCTGTCTTATTTATCGCTCCACGCAAGGGTTATGGAAACGCACTTTTGTGTGGACACTGTCGAAATGTAGCGATGTGTGAGTGCGGCGGACGGTTATCTGTCGCGGCAAAAACAAAAGCCCCTTCATGTGTACATTGCGGGAAAGTATTTCAGGGTTGGAAGTGTTCTTTCTGCAATCGAGATAAGCAGTATCTTGCAGGCCGTGGAATTGATCGTGCAGCGGAGGAGATATCTAGAGCCTTTCCTAAGTTCCCGGTGGTGATTTCAGCAGGGGAGGTAATCAAAGATCGCATAGAACATAAGCCCGCATTAGTTCTAGCTACCTCAGGTGCCCAGCCCCAAGTAGAGGGAGGTTACGCAGCTGTAGTTATTTTGGACGGAATGCGTTTCTTTTCTCACACAGATTTGCGCACACAAGAGCGTGCTCGAGAGCTCTTCTTTGAAACCTCATCCCTTATTTCTCCAAGTGGTACCGTCCTTCTAGTCATTGATGATACGCACCCGATAGTTTCTGCAATCGCCCGGTGGAACGTTGCGCCACTGCTCAAGAGAGAGCTCAGCCAGCGAGCTGAATTGCAATTGCCACCCTCTGTATTTTCAGTGGTTCTAGTAATGGATCAATCGATTGGTATTCAGATCGTGAATGGTCTGAAAAAGGCGCTAGCTGATGGACGAATTCCTCAATCCTCCAACATCTATGGTCCAACGGAGATATCAAAGGGCCAAGTAAAGATTGTCGTACATGCCGACAAATCAGATGCGAAAGCACTTACAGATGTTGTTCATGAACTTCAGCGGCGACGAAGCATTGCAAAGAAGGAACTTTTCACGCTTAGAGTCGAACCATATTCGCTGTGATCAATTGGTAGACTAAAGCTATGTCAATTCAAGAAATACGATTCTTCGGGGACCCGGTGCTCACAACGCCTGCTTCCTTGGTCGTCGATTTCGACAAGGAATTGCGAGTATTGGTTCAAGATCTAACGGACACAATGATTGACGCTCCTGGTGCTGGGTTAGCAGCTCCGCAAATAGGTGTCCCATTGCGCGTATTTGTCTGGGATGTGGATGAAGCACTTGGGCATCTCATAAATCCAACCTTAACTCTCAGCGAGGAGATGCAAGACGGAGAAGAAGGCTGTCTTTCATTTCCGGAAATTCGATATCAAACTCCTCGCGCAATGCGGGCAGTTGCCAAGGGTTTTAATATGTATGGGGAACCAATCACCGTTGAAGGATCAGAGTTTTTAGCACGTGCATTACAACATGAAACCGATCATTTAGACGGGATTCTTTTTATAGATAAGTTACTGCCTGAGGATCGCAAATTAGCCATGAAGGAGATCCGCGAGTCAGAGTGGTTCAATCTTGCCTCTGAACAAGGACGCGCAATTCAGGTTAAGGATTCACCGCACACGATCTTCGGACGGATTTCTTAGTGCGTATCGGAGTAGCTGCTACTCCGGATGTAGCGATACCGACCTTAAATTGGTTGCTTCAATCCGATCACGAAATTGCACTCATCATCACTCAGCCCGACCGACCTTCTGGTCGCGGTCAAATACTTCAACAAACCACCGTTGCTGAATGGGCTCACAACCATCAGATACCAGTTGTGAAGCCTGAAAGTTCGCAAGAATTAGTGGGCAAAGTTGAAGATTTGGATCTAGTACTGACAATTGGTTACGGTGTTTTAATTCCTGAAAGTATTTTATTGTTGCCTAAAAAGGGATTCCTAAACCTGCACTTTTCATTACTTCCTGCTTATAGAGGAGCCGCGCCTGCACAAAGAGCACTCCACAATGGAGAAGTAGTTACTGGCGTGACCGTTTTTCAATTAGATAAAGGTATGGACACAGGTCCCATTTTTGCTCAAGAATCAATCGCCATCGATCCTTCTTGGAGAAGCTTTGAGTTATTAAATGAACTAGCCAATCTAGGTCCCGATGTTGTTAAGCGCTCCTTTGAAATGATCGAGAGCGGTAAGAGTTCTAGTGAACAGGCGGGCAATTCAACCAACGCCGCCAAAATTAGTAAGGCTGAAGCAAAGATCGACTTCACACAAGATTCAACGTTAATCGCGAATGCGATCCGTGCTTTCACATATGAACCAGGTGCATGGACACTATGGAAGGGTGAGTCATTCAAGATATGCGCAACTGGTGTTTCAAATACTTCCTCTGGCACTCCTGGCCAGATCTTAGTTATTGATAAATCTGTTTTTGTTTCAACTGGATCGGGTGCAATTGAGTTGTTAAGAGTTATTCCAGCTGGAAAGAAAGAGATGGATGCTATTGATTGGGCACACGGAGCACGACTGACCGGTGGTGAAATTTTTGGTTGAAGCGCGGCGAAATACCTTCAAGTCGCCTAAGCCAGATGCCGCTAGATTGCTTGCATTTGATCTTTTGACAGAAGTGAACCGTAACGAGGGTTATTCGAACTTACTGTTGCCGCAGGCGTTGAACGCGAGCAAAATGGATGATCGTGATCGCTCTTTGGTAACAGAGCTTCTATACGGAACGATTCGCATGCAAGGCAAACACGATTGGGTCTTGTCCCAGATTAGTGATCGGCCTTGGTCTGAAGTTGATACGGGAATTGTGGACATCTGCCGCCTTGGCGTTCATCAGATTCATGAAATGCGAATACCTGATCATGCAGCTGTGGCTGCAACTGTCGAAGTCGCACGCAAACGAATTGGCGAGTCAAAAGCGAGTTTCGTCAACGCACTTTTACGAAGTGTTACTCGCAAGAGTATTGATGATTGGTTTTCACCTTTAGAGGAAATTGCCGATCCCGTTGAGCGACTAGCAATTAGATACTCTCATCCAGAATGGATTGTTTCTGCCTATTACGATCTCCTAAAGAGCTGGGACGAGGTTGAGTCAGCACTCAAGATTAACAACGAAGCTGCAACGCCCACATTGGTTTCGTGGCCGGGTTATTCCACGCAGCAGGATTTGATTGAAATTGGGGGAGAACCTACTGATTTCTCTCCATATGGAGTTCATTGGAAAGGAAATCCTGGAGCACTTGATTTAATCAAGGCTAGAAAAATTGGTGTGCAAGATGAAGGATCCCAACTCGTAGCCGAAGTATTTTCGAAAGCCGCCGCTGGTTCAAACTGGCTTGATCTGTGTGCTGGCCCGGGAGGGAAAGCCGCACTGCTATCTAGCATCGCCAGAGAACGAAATATCCAATTTACCGCCAACGAAATTTCCGCCGCTAGAGCAGAGTTAGTAAGCCAAGTTGTTCATGGTGATCGCGTGCTTGTCTCAGATGGTCGCACAATTGGTTCATTGCCTGAGAAGTTCGATGCGATTCTTATCGATGCACCATGCACTGGTTTAGGTGCGTTGCGACGTCGCCCAGAGGTTCGTTGGCGCAGAACTTTGCAAGATCTTCGTGCTTTAACACAGTTACAACGTGAGCTTGTCGATTCTGCGATTGAAGCACTCAATCCAGGTGGAGTTCTGGGCTATGCAACTTGTTCGCCTCACTTGGCCGAAACAAGTATCCAAATTGCAGATATCAAAAAGAAGCACACAGAGCTGCAGCTGGTACCTGTCGATGAGTACTTGCCTGCATCCCTTCACGACGCGACGCGTGATGGTGCCATGTCGCTATGGACACACAAACACGGCACGGATGCGATGTATCTGGCACTCTTTCGAAAAGACATTGGTTAAGATTTGACCATGAGTCGTGAAATTCGAATTACGCCTAGCATTCTTAATGCGGATTTTTCACGACTAGATGAGGAAATTAGGCGGATTTCGGAGGTCTCCGACTTACTCCACCTCGATGTGATGGACGATGTATTTGTTCCCAACTTTACTTTTGACTTTGATTCAGCATCATCAATCATTAAGTCGTCTGTCCTTGCAGTGGATGCTCATTTGATGGTGGCCGATGTGGATAAAATTGCCGTGCAATATGCTGAAATTGGTTGCGCATCAGTGACAATTCACGCGGAGGCGACGAAAAACATTCCTCAGACATTGCGAAATATACGTAAAGCTGGTTCTCGTTCGAGCCTTGGAATTAAGCCGAACACTGATATTTCGGATTATCACTCTGTTATCGATGATGTAGACATGTTCCTCATCATGACAGTTGAACCAGGATTTGGTGGTCAAAGCTTCATGGAAAATATGATGGATAAAGTGCGACGCACACGGGAAATGATTGGTGATCGGCCGATTTGGTTGCAAGTCGATGGAGGGATATCGATGAAAACCATTGAAATGGCCTTAGATGCTGGTGCCGATACATTCGTTGTCGGCAGCGCTGTCTTTAACGCCCCAGATCCGGCTGCGATGGTGGTCTCACTCCGTGAGTATGCAACTGCCCACGGGAACAAGTAAGACTCTAGTAAACTCATACTATGAAAACCTTTGAATCGTTGTGGGCAGAATTGAGTGAGAAAGCTATATCTCGCCCAGTCGGTTCGGGCACCGTTGACGCTCTTGATGCTGGGGTTCATGCCATAGGCAAGAAGATTCTTGAAGAGGCGGGTGAAGTATGGCTTGCGGCAGAACATGAGTCTGATGAAGCTTTGGCTGAAGAAATTAGCCAGCTGATTTATCACTTGCAAACATTGATGCTTGCGCGTGGACTGTCAATCAACGATGTTTATAAGTTTCTTTAGGAGAAATCAATGTTGCGAATAGCCGTACCGAATAAAGGATCCTTGGCTGAGAGTTCAATCCAAATCCTAAAAGAAGCTGGCTATCGCCAACGCACTGATAGCCGTGACCTTGTACTCATTGATAATGACAACAGCGTTGAGTTTTATTACCTACGACCACGCGATATCGCTGTTTATGTTGGCTCGGGGGAGTTAGAAGCTGGCATCACTGGGCGGGATCTTCTGATTGATTCTGCTGCACAGGCTGATGAAATCTTATCGCTAGATTTTGGTGGATCGACATTTCGTTTTGCTGCTCCGGCAGATAGGAATTGGTCGGTGCAAGACATCGCCGGTAAGCGCGTGGCAACTGCTTATCCTGGTTTAGTCGAGCACAGCCTTGCTGGCCTTGGGATTAAAGCGCAGATCGTTCGATTAGATGGCGCGGTTGAAAGTAGTGTTCGTTTAGGCGTTGCCGATGTAATTGCAGATGTTGTAAGCACTGGTAATACGTTAAGGCAAGCTGGTTTAAAAATATTTGGTGAACCGATTCTTACGAGCGAAGCAATTGTAATTTCCCGCCGGAACACGGCGGTGCCTGCCGAGCTAGAGATCCTGATACGTCGCCTACAAGGAGTTGTCACCGCACGACGTTATGTTTTGCTCGATTATGACATTCCTAAGAATCTTGTTGAGAAAGCTTGTGCAATAACCCCTGGACTTGAATCTCCAACGATCTCGCCGCTCCAAAAGCAAGATTGGGTTGCGGTACGGGCCATGGTTTTGCGCAAGGAAACTAATCAAGTGATGGATGAACTCTGGGCTCTAGGTGCACGTGGAATCTTGGTAACAGATATCCACGCTTGTCGCCTGTAGATTATTTATACACCGATTAAAGCAATTACCGACCTTAATGAGGGTTCGTTAATTGCAAGATCCGCCGCTTCAACAACAATAGGCTTGGCATTAAAAGCAATACTTAGACCAGCAGCCGCCATCATGTCTAAATCATTGGCACCGTCACCAATGGCAACTGAGTTCTCAATGGGGACTGAACTGGCTTTGGCGAACTCTCTAAGAGCGTCAGCCTTAGCCGCACGGTCAACTACCGGTCCGATAAGACCGCCAGTTAGCACGCCTTCAACTATTTCAAGTTTATTTGCCTTGTAGTACTTGATAGACATTGCCTTAATCATTGGTTCGATTATGTCGATGAAACCGCCTGAAACTAAAGAAACGCTGTGACCCTTACCGTGCAAGGTTTCCACCAGGTTCTGCGCTCCGTCTGTGAGGGAGATTTCCATCTGTACTTCAGCGATCGCTGATTCAGGCAATCCCTTAAGAAGTGCCACTCGGGCACGCAAGCTTTGCTCAAAGTCCAATTCTCCGCGCATCGCAGAAGCTGTAATGGCAGCAACCTGTTCTAGAACACCAGCCTTAGCCGCTAGAAGTTCGATCGCTTCTTGTTGAATAAATGTGGAGTCAACATCTAGTTGAACGAGTCGCTTAACAAAAACCATCTACTTAAATTGCCTTCGTAGAGACTGTGGTCGTGTGTTCAAAAACTAGAGAATTAAAGGCTGCGTCGATATCTGTCTTTTTTGCGCCAGAAATAGTGATGGCAATTGAGATAGGATGGTCAGAAGTTCTAACGAAGCTCTGGATGTTTGCTCCTGCGTTAGCTATCACTTGGGAAACCAACGCAACTGAACTTGGATGCAGCTTTTCTGCACTTAGGTGAACTTCAAGTAGGTGATGTGGAAGCGGAGCGAGTGGACCCTTCCCAAACAAAGTGGCAATGTCAACCTCTAAGTTCAGCGCACAGGTATTGAGGTCTTCTTCGATAGCGCTTTGATGAGCTGCACTTGCACCGATCAGGACAGTCAAAATCAGTCGATTATTAATCACGACCTGCTCGATATCCAGTACGTGCACCGCGAATGGAGATAAGGTCTCGAAAAGTGAGGCCGCGATGCCAGGTCTATCACTACCGGTTAAAAGAATGAGTCCCGTGAACTGATCTGGTTGCGCGCTATTTTCTGTCATAAGAAGGCAAGGTTATCGTGAATCACTCCTTGATAAGGCGAGGCTTTCAGCCTCGTTGGCTCATACAACCACTATCTTTTGCATCTATGGGTACAACGGTTTTGAGCCTTGATGATGTCTCGGTTCGCAGAGGCGATCGGCTCATTTTGGGTCCTTTGAACTTCTCTATTACCCAAGGTGAGCGTTGGGTGGTTCTTGGGCCCAACGGTGCCGGTAAATCCACACTGTTACAGATTCTTGCGACAAAAATGTTTCCAACACAAGGTGTGGTGCGGGTTTTAGATAAACAAATGGGAATGGTCGATCTTTTTGAATTAAGAACACGTATCGGTATCTGCGGCTCTGTTATTGCTGATGATATTCCATATGATGAAACCGTCAAAGACGTTGTTCTAACCGCGGCTTATGCGATCTTGGGACGATGGAATGAAGATTACGATCTTTGGGATGAGTCGCGTGCAATGGCGCTTTTAACAACTTTCGGAGTACGAGAACTTGGCGATCGCACATATGGAACTCTGAGTGAAGGCGAAAAAAAGCGTGTCCAAATATCACGCGCTTTGATGACAGATCCTGAGTTATTGCTACTGGATGAACCTGCTGCCGGTTTAGATCTTGGTGGTCGCGAGGATCTCTTACGTCGTTTTGCGAATTTCTCTGCCGATCCTGCGGCACCAGCCACGATTTTAGTTACGCATCACATTGAAGAGATACCTGTTGGGACAACGCACGCACTAATGCTTAAAGATGGGGTTATTGCCGTCTCTGGGCCAATAGATCAGGTCATAACCTCTGATCATGTATCGGCTGTTTTTGGAACTTCAATCACAGTCACACCAGAAGCTGGTCGCTATTTTGCCCGCGCATCTATTTGATCAACTGCACACGGATTGGCAGAGCGTTCTGCAACCTCAGCAAAAACTGATTAGTCACATAGAATCAAAATTGGCTGATGTTGATATCGCACCAGAGTTTTCACATGTTTTTCGTTCGCTCTCACGACCTATTAAATCTACGAATGCAGTTATATTCGGACAAGATCCGTATCCTACTAGAGGCCATGCCCATGGGCTGGCATTTTCCGTCGATCAATCGGTGACTGCGTTGCCGCCTTCTCTACGAAATATTTTCACGGAGCTATCTTCAGATCTTGGTGTTACCCGCAGGTCGGGAGATCTTTCAGATTGGTTTGATCAAGGTGTTTTGCTTGTTAATCGTGTACTAACTACGCAAACAGGATTCTCGCTGGTGCACTCGAATTTTGGTTGGCAGGAAGTAACAGATGCCGTCGCACACGAATTAGGTCGACACGATGTTGTTGCAATTTTATGGGGAAAGAGTGCAGGGGAGTTGTCTCGCTACTTTCGTCCTGAGTGGCGAATTGAATCCGTGCATCCAAGTCCACTGTCGGCTTATCGCGGATTCTTTGGCTCCAAACCATTCTCGCGCTGCAATGCAATTTTGATGGCACATCAAAAGAGCGCTATCGATTGGTAGTTGTTTAGGGAAAGCAAAAGGCCCCCGGTTTCCCGAGGGCCTTTGCCTTTAAATCTTTCTAGCCTATCCAAGCGTTAATTGGAGATGACAAGAAGTAGACCATGAACAGTCCAGAAACTAGCAGAAGAAGTGGGTGCACTTCTTTCCCACGTCCCTGAACCAAACGGATCACCACGTGAGTGATGAAGCCAGCTCCGATACCAACTGAGATGTTGTATGTGAATGGCATCAAGATAATTGTTAGGAATGCTGGAATACCAATTCCTAGATCATCCCAATTAATGTTCTTGATTTGAGACATCATGAGGAATCCAACGATGATCAATGCTGGTGTTGCAGCCTCGTAAGGAATTATTGCTACTAGAGGAGCAAGGAAAGTAGTCAGCAAGAATGCAACTCCCGTAACGACTGAAGCAAGGCCTGTTCGTGCACCTTCGCCAACACCTGCAGCCGATTCAATGTAGCTAGTATTTGAAGAAATACCAGCAGCACCACCTGCAGCAGCTGCCACAGAGTCAACCAAAAGAATCTTCTGGATGTTATCTACGTTGCCATCTTTGTCAGCTAGTCCAGATTCATGACCAATCGCTGTAACAGTACCGACTGTGTCAAAGAAGTCTGAGAGTAGCAATGTAAAGAGAAGAAGAATTGCGGCAACAAGTGAGACGTTATCCAGAGTAAATGCTCCGAATAGATCAAACTGTCCCGTGAAGTCGAACTTCGGCACGGCAGCGATTTCTGTTGGAACAGCTGGAATACCTAGCTGCCATCCGCCATCAACGATGGTTGGTGGATTTCCTGGAGTGAAATTAGGTTTGATGTTAAACGCCTGCTGGATACCGATAGCTAAAGCGGTTGCTGAGGCGATTCCAATAAGGATCGCACCCTTAACCTTACGGACCATGAGCGCAATGATGAGAAGTGTTCCGAAAACGAATACAACTGTTGGCCAGCCAACAAGATTGCCGTTTACGCCTAGACCAACTGGAACTGGTCCAGCTGCTGTTCGACGGACGAAACCGGCGTCAACTAGTCCGATAAGTGCGATGAAGAGACCGATACCAACTGAGATTGCGATTTTGATTTGCGCTGGTACTGCCTTGAATACAGCAACACGGAAACCAGTGAGAACCAGAACCAAAATGATTAGTCCTTCAAGAACAACAAGGCCCATTGCTGCAGCCCATGTCATCTGGGATGCGATACCAACTGCAACAAATGTGTTGAGTCCAAGACCAGTTGCTAATGCAAGAGGATAGTTTGCAATAGATCCCATCAGAATTGTTAAGACACCAGCCACCAGTGCAGTTGTTGCCGCAACCATCGCTGGCGCAGGTGCTGCGCCGCCGAATAGGAATTGTCCGTTTGCATCTGGTGAGTACGCCAAGATAATTGGATTGAGAGCCACGATGTATGCCATCGTGAAGAAGGTAACGAGTCCACCTCTAACCTCTTGGGCTACGGAAGATCCTCGTTCTGAGATTTTAAAATATGAATCCAGCATCAATTGAGCCTTTCTAATTTTGTTAACGGGGGTGTTTGCGACCCCGTGCACGAGAAGGGCGTACAACCCTGGGAAGATAAGTCGATCCTATGCGCTACCTAGAGGTAACTCTTGAAACGACTCCCAAAGAAATGGCAATGGATTGTCCGATCAGTGTCGCGAACATGAGCGTGCCTAGGCCGACAGTCCCGCCAAGGAGCCAACCAGCTACCAAGACGGTGCCTTCAATACCTAACCTGACTCTGCCAATTCGGACACCAGTTCTGTTATGCAGGGCGGTCATCAATCCATCACGAGGTCCAGGACCTAGTCCACATGTTATGTACAACGCTGAACCAATACCAACCATTGCGATACCAACTAAGCAATACACAATGCCAACAAGATATGAGTCTTGTGTTGGAAAGATCGTAACGCCGACTTGAATTGCAATAGCTATGAGAGTTATGTTCGACAAGGTGCCAAAGCCAGGTTTTTCCTTTAAGGGGATCCAGAGCAGCAATACAAGGGTGCTAATTCCAAAAGTTGACCAACCCATTGTGATATCTAAACTATTTGAAATTCCCTGGGCTAAGACAGACCAAGGAGCATTTCCAATCTGACTTTGAATCAATAAGGAATCACCGAGTCCAAAAATGAATAATCCGAAAAAAAGAACTCCGGTACGAAGGGGAGCCAGATCCCATCGTGAATTTCCTGTCCAAGGTGTGAGAGGAACGGTTTTATGTGGACGTAGGAACTCTAAAAATGGGTTGGACATTGCATGAGTATAATCAGCATATGTTTCCTGGTGTAGGCACAATCATAAATATTCTTACAATTATATCTGGTGCTTCGCTAGGGGTGCTTGTAGGTAATCGAATGAATACACGCACTAGGACTTTATTGACTGATGTGTTGGGATTAGTCACTCTTCTTGGCGCTGGAAGCGCATTAATCCCATTGTGGTCTGAACGTTATATCAACGCTCTACCTCAAGGCTGGACACTTCTCGTCGTACTCGGTTCGCTGTTAATTGGTGGATTAATTGGTTCCGCCCTTAAGTTGGAAAATCGATTGGATTCCTTGGGGGAGAACTTACGAATTAGATTTAAAGCATCAAGTGACTCACCATTTGTGGAAGGATTCGTAGCCGCCTCACTTCTGTTTGCAATAGGCCCCCTAGCAATTTTAGGAAGCATTAGCGATGGCATGGGTACCGGAATCGATCAGCTAATCTTGAAAAGTACCCTCGACTTTTTTGCCGCAATGGCCTTTGCAACATCACTTGGATGGGGAGTGGCTGTCTCAGCAATCCCAGTTGGTATCTATCAAGCTACTTGGACAATCATCGGTTTCGGTTTAGGGGAGATTTTGGATGGTTATCAAGTTGATGCGATGACCATTGTGGGAGGAATTATGCTTATCTGCATTTCTTTCAGATTGCTAAACATAAAAAATGTTGCTGTGGGAAATCTTCTTCCCGCTCTAGCTATAGCACCAGTTTTTGCTTTGCTAGCTCATTCTCTTTAACCAGAAGATCAGAATGTTGCAGCGTCGATAACAAAGCGGTACTTAACCTCACTTGCCACCGTCCGCTTATACGCCTGATTTATATAGGAAGCTTTAATAACTTCTACATCACTTACGATGGATTTTTCTCCACAGAAATTAAGCATCTCTTGCATTTCTGCAATTCCACCGATCATTGAGCCTGCAATGCGGCGTCGACCGTTGAGCAACGCACCTGCATGCACCTGATATGGCTTGCCCGGTAGTCCAATAACCACCAGTGTCCCGTCCAGTCTCAGCAAATTAAGGTAGTCGCCAATTTCTAATTCAGCACTCACGGTGTTGAGAATCAAATCAAATGACTTAACAAGCGGAACTAGCGCGCTAGCGTCTTTAGTTGAAACAAAGTGGTGTGCACCCATGGCTAGGGCATCTGCCTGCTTCGATGGGGAGTGCGACAAGACGGTTACTTCAGCACCCATGGCTACTGCGAACTTAACTCCCATGTGTCCCAATCCACCAAGGCCCATGACAGCCACTTTCATTCCTGGCCCAACTTTCCAGTGCTTGATGGGGGAGTACAAAGTGATTCCAGCGCAGAGCAAAGGCGCTACACCTTCCAGAGGGAGATTATCTGGAATATTGACCGCGTAATCTTGATTGATAACAAAGTTATTCGAATAACCACCGAGTGCAACAGTTTTTCCGTCGCGCTCTAGGCCGTTATATGTTCCGGTCATTCCTTCTACACAGTACTGCTGCAAACCTTGAACACAGCTGGTGCATGTGCGACATGAATCTACAAAGACGCCCACACCGATTTTGTCTCCAACTGAAAACTTTGTTACGGAAGCACCGATTGAGGTTACGATTCCCGCGATCTCATGGCCCGGAACCATAGGGAAAATTGCTGGACCCCATTCTTCGGCCACCTGGTGAATATCGCTGTGGCAGATTCCGGAGTATGAAATATCAAGTGCAACATCATGAGCACCGAGATCTCGACGATCAAACTCATGGCTTACGAGTGTTGAACCAGCAGATAGAGCTGCGTAACCACGAGATTTCATTGTTACTCCTTGAACGGTAGGGGGATTGAAGATGTGTGTGCTGCACCGGAAACGCGCGCAGTTACCTGACGCATATGGTGACGGCGGCACAATACTTCATAAGCAACATCAGCGCCTGTCGACACATCTCCCACAACTACTTGTTCACCTTCCACGACCATAACACCACCTACTGTTCGTGCATTGTGTGTGGCGCGCGATCCACACCAACACAAAGCCTCCACTTGAAGAGTATTCACACGATCTGCCAGTTCAACGAGCCGGGCAGAACCAGGGAAAAGCTTGGTACGAAAATCAGCCAGAATTCCAAAAGCAAAGACGTCGATACTCAACCCATCGACTATTCGCGCGAGTTGATCGATCTGCTCGCTTTCATAGAATTGAGCTTCATCGCAAATTATGTAATCGATGCGCTCACCCATGGAGAGCTGATCTACTACTAATTTATGTAGATCCATGACGGGAGTTACTTCTATTGCAGGACTTGAAAGACCGAGACGACTAGAAATGATTCCTATTCCGGCTCGGTCATTGTTTGTGAAAATCAATCCAGTGCGACCGCGACTTTGATGGTTATGGGCTGTTTGCAGCGCAAGTGTTGACTTGCCACTGTCCATAGTTCCACAGTAATAAATTAACTCGGCCATAGAACGCATCTTGCCATAGCTCTAGGAAAATAGCCCCTTAGCAACCAAAGCAGCTTCAAGTTGTGGCTTTAGGGCCAATGCTGCAGCGACAGAAATATGTGATGCATCACGATAGACGACATATCCATCTTGAATTGCAGGGCATATTTTTGCACACAACCATGGTGCAGGATCAATGATTTTAAAGCCGCCAATTATCTTCACCGGTGTTATCTCGGTGGTGTTGCAACTGTTGACATCGCGAGAGGCCAAGCAATTAGGAATATCTCGTAACGGCCTTGGTGTGTCACTGATGTAGATCAAGTGATCGGAAGATCCTCGTAGGGAAGATAGCAATCGTTTTTGTCCATCTGTCCACCATTTATTTTCATCTGAGTAACCACTAGGGGGAGTGTAGTGCTGATAATTACTCAATATGACCGCAGCTGGACGAATCTGTTTGATCCGCGCGACTGATTTGTCACGCCACTTTTCGCAGTGAATATTCTTATAAGCGCCTTGATCGGCTCGCGGGACATCTACAGATGGGCAAGCCGATTTAGTAAGTGAAACGAGTTTAAACCCTCTTTCATTCGCCAGTTGTAGCAGCGTCGGAAACCATTGCGCCGCATGTGAATCGCCATATAGAACTATTGTCGTTGCGGAGTTCAGATCTCCATAGGTGCACTCACCAGACTCCGTCTCTCCATAATTTGAATGACAGTTATCACCATAGACCGCTGGTTTCTGCATTACATCAACAAGATTGAATTTGTAGTTGGTGCCTTTAACGCTGATTATGGAAGTCGAGGTAGATGAAATAACTAAGCCAGCAACTAGTGAGATTATGGTCGTACCAGCAAAAAAGAGATAAATCTTCTTGCCGGAGATTTTCTTATGTCGTAAAGGTTGTTCAATGTATTTACTTGTGAAGTGAGCCAAAACTATCGTGAGGATGATGCAAAAAATTCGTTCCCGAATACGCAATGGACGACCTAGTGCGCTGCTCGGCAAGACCAATGCTGGCCAATGCCATAGATATAGCGGGTATGAAATAGCACCTAGCCACTGAGATATTCGGTTGTTGCTCAGATCGTTAAACGCCCGAGGCCAGATGGAGATCGATCCGATAAGTACGGCGGTAGAAACAACTGGCAGTAACGCATTAATGCCTGGAAAAGCCGTTTTCTCATCAAATCTAAAACTTGCTACAACGATTCCGATAACTCCGAACCATGGGATGAATCTATTTTTCCAGAAGGTGTCGGGGACGAAAAGAAGCAATGCGCCGAATCCAAGTTCCCAAGCTCTAGTTGGGAGAGAGTAAAAAGCCCAGATGGGAGATGTCTGTGTTTGGTAAATCGATAGAAGTAAGGAGAGAAGTGTTGTTAGTGCGATTCCGCGGAAGATTGCTCGCTTGCCGTAGCGAGAGAGAAACAGAATAAATATTGACCAAACAACGTAGAACTGTTCTTCTACAGCAAGTGACCAGTAGTGGATAAAGGGTGATGGCGTTGTATCTAGGTTCTGATAATCATTCTCCCACCAGGCAAAAAGATAATTGGAAATATAGGCAGCAGCTGCAAAAAGATCTCGGCCTAATGCATCCCGCGTAATAACTGGGAGTACAAACATTCCAACTATCGCTGTTACAAAGAGTACGAATACTGAGGTTGGGAGTAAGCGCTTAATACGTCGCTGGTAAAAGGTTTGCAGATCTAATCTGCCTGTATTTTCTAACTCGCGCAGGATGAGACCTGTTATTAGGTATCCAGAGATCACATAAAATATGTCAACGCCAATAAAGCCACCCGGCAGTAACCTGGCATGAAAGATTGTTACAAGGAGAGCAGCTAGCGCTCTAAGTCCTTGAATTTGAAGGATGCGCACCTCTAGGAAACTACCAAGGATGTGACTGGAATATTTGGATACTTCTCCGCAAGTCTTGCCCTTCCGGGTAATCCTTCAATCTCAATCAAAGTTAAGACATGGGTAACTTGGGCCCCGAGTCGATGCATCAACTCGATTGCTGCACCGATCGTTCCACCTGTAGCAAGCACGTCATCAATCAATAAAACCTTCGCCCCTTTTGGCACTGCGTCAATGTGTACTTCTAAGGTATCAACACCATATTCAAGTCCGTAGGATTCTGAAATTGTGATGTGCGGAAGTTTTCCAGCTTTGCGAATTGGTATGAAACCACTGTGTAGTTGGTTAGCTACCGCTGAAGCGAAAATGAATCCTCGTGCTTCGATTCCTGCAACAAGAGTTGAGGAGTCTGCTAAACTTGCAAACTTTTCGGTAGTGGCAATGAATGCTTCACCATGTGCCAGCAGTGGAGTGATGTCCTGAAATCTGATTCCTGGTTTCGGGTAATCAGGGATTTCACGGATGAGCAACAAGGCGTCATCTATATTCATGTGTCCGAGAGGGGACTTGAACCCCTAATCCCTTGCGGGAACTAACACCTCAAGCTAGCGCGTCTGCCAATTCCGCCACCCGGACTAAGTGTTCGGAAAGAATAGCAATTGGGTGAGAGAATAGCGAAATGACCTCAGCGACACACTCAGAACTAGAACTCGAAGCCATCCGTATTTGCCAAGAGTTAATCAGAATCCCTAGCGTTAATTACGGCGAAGGAAAAGGCGATGAGAAAGATGTTGCAGCCCATGTAGTTAAGTTATTGAGTGAAGTTGGCATTGTTTCGCAAACCTATGAGTCAGCTCCAGGTCGTTGCAACGTGATTGCTCGTATTAAGGGCTCAAATCCAAATCGTCCTGGTTTGGTTGTCCACGGTCACTTAGATGTCGTTCCAGTAAACGCTGCTGATTGGTCTGTCGATCCATTCTCTGCTGAAATAAAAGATGGTTTTATTTGGGGACGAGGCGCAGTAGACATGAAGAATATGGATGCGATGATCATCGCAACAGTGCGCGATTGGGCTCGAACTGGATATGTTCCGGAGCGCGATATTGTTTTGGCTTTCTTCGCAGATGAAGAAGCAGGAAGTAATTTTGGTTCTCATTACATGGTTAAGAATCACCCAGAGGTTTTTGCTGGCTGCACAGAAGCAGTATCTGAAGTTGGTGGGTTTTCTGTAACAGTTGCCGGTGGTAAGCGTTTGTATCTGATTGAAACAGCAGAAAAGGGAATCCATTGGATGCGACTAACGGCGCATGGTCGTGCCGCACATGGTTCGATGATGAACGGTGAAAATGCAGTAACCCGCTTGGCTGAAGCTGTTGTAAAGATTGGTCAATTTCAGTGGCCACAGCGCTACAGCAAGACTGTGAAAGCCTTTTTTAAACGAATCGCTGATGAGACAGGAAAGCCATACAACGAGGCAGATCTTCGACCTCTTCTTAAGGAAATTGGATTTGCAACAAGAATGATCGGTGCAACACTTCAGAACACTGCTAATCCAACAATGTTGGAGGCAGGCTATAAAGCAAATGTAATCCCTGGTTCAGCAACTGCTGTTATTGACGGTCGTTTCATCCCAGGTTTTGAAGATGAACTGAACGAAACAATAAAAACATTGATTGGCGAACATGTGACGGTGGAAACCATCACTCGCGATAAGGCATTGGAAGCGCCTTTTGAAGGCGATTTGGTTGAAGCGATGTGTAATGCTCTGATCAAGGAAGATGCCGTGGCTATCCCGGTTCCCTATCTGATGAGCGGTGGAACAGATAATAAGGCTTTGGCGGATCTCGGGATTATCGGTTATGGATTCTCACCATTGAAACTAGATGCCGACTTTGATTTCATGGCCATGTTCCATGGTGTTGATGAACGAGTGCCGGTAGAGGGGCTTACCTTTGGTGCACGCGTTCTTAAAGATTTTCTCGAAAACGCTTAAGCACTGACATCGTTGAGGGCATTGCGGACGATGTCTGGCAATGAAATCTCTTCGCTCTTAAGTACGCCCCGAAGTTGTGCGCCGGTGCGTGCGCCGATCAAAGAAGTTGTTACACCAGGTGCATCTCTTACCCAAGCCAGTGCAACTTCCAATGGTGAATACCCCAAACCTTCCGCTGCCACTGCAACTGCCTCAACGATTCGGGATGATCGGTTGTCTAGGTAAGGTTCTATGTGTTTTGCAAAGTGGGGAGCAGCGCCTCGCGAATCACTTGGCACACCCTTTCGATACTTACCAGTTAAGACTCCTCTTGCTAATGGCGCCCACGCTAAAAAGCCAACACCACATTCCTGGGCTGCATCTAAGACTTCAATTTCAACTTCTCTATTAAGTAATGAGTACTCATTCTGCACAGTCGTCAGTGGTGCTTTCATGGAATTTGATTGTTGTTTAGTTGCGGCGCGAGCGACTTGCCAACCAGAATAATTACTTATTCCGACGTAGCGAGCTCTTCCGGTCGTATAGGCATAATCAAGTGCGGACAAGGTGTCATCTAGGGGAGTTGAATCATCCCAAGCATGAATCTGCCAGATATCTACAAAGTCAGACCCTAATCGCGAGAGTGAGCGATCAAGCTCTGCGATCAAAGAATGTCTAGATGCATCAATTCTGCGTACTCCATCAGAAAATCCGATTCCTGCTTTTGTGGCAATAACTACTTCATCTCGATTGAACAAGGAGCCAACTAGGCCACCAATTACCCGTTCACTATCGCCGTCACCATAGGTGGAAGCTGTGTCAATGAAATTGCCACCTGCATCGAGGAATGCACGACACTGATCAGCAGCCTCGATCTCATCGGTATCTCGGCCCCACGTCATCGTTCCAAGACCTAAGCGCGAAAGGGTTAGTCCGCTCGTGCCCGCTCTACGCATTTCCATGGGCCGACCTTAGCAATAGCAAGAGTGAAAAGCTGCGATAGCCTTTGATTCATGCGATTGGTTTTGATTAGACATGCACACTCTGAAGCCAATGCTGCCGGAATACTTTCTGGGCGCTTACCTAATGTGCATCTCTCAGAAAAGGGACTAGAACAATCTGAGCATCTAGCGGTGCGATTAGGTAATTTCCCTGTTGCAACTCTACGAATCAGCCCAATGGAAAGATGCTTTGAGACTATCTCTCCCTGGATCAACTCCATTGTGTTGCCAAACAATCCTAGATTCGAACCCATAATCGATCAGGAACTTACCGAGGTTGATTATGGATCTTGGAGCGGCAAGAAGTTAGCAGTCTTGAGCAAGAACAAACTATGGAAGATAGTTCAAGAAGCTCCCAGTCGCATGTATTTCCCGAGCGGAGAAGGAATCGCGCAGATGCAATCTCGCGCAATGACCTCAGTTCACCGAGCAGTATCGACAAAGACTAAGGGCGCTGCCGTAATAGTTAGTCACGGAGATGTCATTAAGTCCATAGTTGCCTCGGCACTCGGCATGCATCTTGATGAGTTTCAAAGAATCGTGATCGACCCAGCTTCGATTTCGATTCTGGATTTCTCAACAACAAAACCTCGCGTTCTGCTACTCAATGATTCACGTTCGGTAGTAACAGAGCTTCTCGTTGCTGCGAAAAGATCGAAAAATTTATTAGGTGGCGGATCTGGGCGATGAGACATGAGTTCACCACACCAGAGCGCTTTGTAGCGGGAACAGTAGGCGAGCCGGGAGAGCGGGCCTTCTATTTGCAGATTCGAACTTCTTCTCGACTGTTTTCAGTAGCCGTTGAAAAGGCGCAAGTCCAGGCGATGTCCTCTCGTCTGGAAGTAATGATCGCTGAAATACGTAAATCAAATCCCTTGATGATGATAGACAAATTACCCACAGATGATGCTCCTTTGGAATCACCAATTGATGCCGAGTTTCAAATCGGCGCGATGTCATTGGCGTGGGATGACGACAGTAAATGGATCTGTGTAGAGCTATTTGAACTCGAAGATGATGAAGAGGACTCAGAAGGAGAAGTAGTCGTAATCAATATTTCATTAGCCATGGCTGCAGCGTTTTCCGTGCGATCAAAAGCGGTAGTAAATGCAGGGAGATTGCCATGCCCCTTCTGCGGAATTCCAATAGATCCACGAGGTCACTTATGTCCGAGGGCAAATGGTTACCGAAGATAATTTGCTGACACTATCCAAAGGAGAGTTACACGTCACAGGTCGCTTGGTGGATGCATCAAATGCAACCCTTTACGCGACAGCAACTCTTGAGGATGAAGCAATTGTTTGTATCTACAAACCAATTGCAGGTGAGCGGCCACTGTGGGATTTTTCAGATGGGTGTCTAGCTCACCGTGAGTACGCAGCATATTTAGTGAGCCATCATCTTGGCTTTGATTTAGTTCCACTGACTATTTTGCGTGATGGACCATATGGCTTTGGGATGGTTCAACAATGGGTAGATATCGATGAGAGCATTGATCTGGGAAAGTTTTTTTCTTCTGATCATCCAAAGTTGCGCTCCATGGCGCTATTTGATGCAATCATCAATAATACTGATCGGAAAATAGGTCACCTCTTACCGCTTGATGGACAAACATTATTCGGATGCGATCATGGGGTCACATTTCATGCTGACGATAAATTGCGCACCGTTCTATGGCAGTGGGCTGATGAACCCTTCACGGAAGACGAGAATTCTCTACTGAGGAAAGCACAGTCATCAATTACAGGTGAGTTAGGAGAACTTCTTGCGCCACTCCTGACAGAGATAGAGATTCAAGAAACTGCCCGCAGGGTTACAGATCTTTTAGCTTCTGGAACTTTTCCATTACCTAATCCGGACTGGCCCGCTGTCCCGTGGCCAGCTTTTTAATTTAGGAATACGATAGAGACATGAAATCGTGGAACGAGGTTGAAACCCCATCTATCGATTCCTCGATAAGTTTTCCCGCGTTGAGTCTGACTAATTCGGCTTCAGGTAAGAAAGAACCTATAAAGCACAAGCCGTTGTATCGCATGTATGTCTGCGGAATTACACCATACGATGCTACCCACCTCGGCCACGCTGCAACCTACTTAACCTTTGACTTAATCAATCGTTACCTCACAGCCAGTGGTTCAGAGGTCCGTTATGTGCAAAACATTACCGATATTGATGATCCACTATTGGAGCGAGCCAACCGTGATGGCGTGGACTGGACCGACTTAGCTCACCAACAGATCGATCTTTTCCGAAGCGACATGATCAATCTTCGAGTGATTCCACCAGCACACTACATAGGCGCTGTTGACGCTATTCCTCTCGTTACAGATGCAATCGAAACGCTTTCTTCTAAAGACAGTATCTATCCAGTAGATCAGGATCTCTATTTCAAAGTTCATGTGGATGCACAATTTGGCCAGCGTTCTCATCTTTCACAGGACAAGATGATGGAAATATTTGCAGAACGAGGGGGAGACCCAACTCGAGTTGGAAAGATTGATCCACTTGATTGCTTGGTGTGGATGACTCAACGCCCTAATGAACCTGGTTGGCCATCACCTTTTGGTATTGGTCGGCCTGGTTGGCACATCGAGTGCACTTCAATTGCAATTAAGTATCTTGAACCTTCACCAAGTGAGGACACACTCATTGACATACAAGGCGGTGGATCGGATTTGATTTTCCCGCATCATGAAATGTGCGCAGCGCAAGCGCAGGTTCTTTCAGGCAAACCTTTGGCAAGCACATATGTTCACGCCGGAATGATCGGCTTAGATGGCGAGAAAATGAGTAAGAGCAAAGGCAATCTGGTTTTCGTATCAAAGTTGGTAGCAGCTGGTAGAGATCCAATGGCCATTCGCTGGGCGTTAATGAAAGATCATTATCGTCAAGATCGGATGTGGGCCGATGAACTTCTAGTAACTGCCGAAAGTGAAATCAGCGCCTTGCGCTTGTGCTTGACTCAAACTGATGTTGCACCAACAAAAGATTTAATTGAAATGATTGTTGATGCATTATCTGATGACTTAGATACTCAGACTGTAACTGCAGCTCTGAATGCATGGGTTGGGCGAACGCAATCAGGTGATACTGGCGGAGACGCACAATCTTTGGACGCAGCTCTAGATGCCCTGCTAGGAATTAAACTTTAATCCTCGCTTTGTCGTCTTAAGTATCTTTCAAATTCTTTAGCGATTAAATCTCCAGAAACATCTGGAAGTTCTGCAGCATCCTTGCTCTCTTCCAACGCCTTCACATAATCAGCGACATCGTTGTCTTCTGCCGCTAATTCATCGACAGACTTTTCCCATTCATCAGAGTCAATTTGTAATGATCCCAATGGAATCGAGATGTCCAAAAAGTCCTCGAGTGAATTAATGAGCGCTAACGATGCTTTTGGTGAAGGGGAGTTTGACGCATAATGAGGAACCGCTGCCCAGAGTGAAATCGCATCGATACCGCGTCTCATGCAACCATCCTGGATGATTCCAAGAATTCCAGTTGGACCTTCATACTTTGAAATTGAAACGCCCAATCGATCTGCGATATTTGGATGTGAGGCAGTTCCTGTGACAGTTATCGGACGAGTGTGCGGAGAATCGGCAAGCAAGGAACCAAGTGTCACAACCAGCGACACCTCAAGATCATCAGCTAGATCTAGAAGGTCAGATGTGAATCGTTTCCAACGCATCGATGGTTCAACGCCTGTGACTATTACCAGATCGCGTTTCATTGATGGAATGGCCAATCCAAAAACTTGAGTGCCTGGCCATGTAATACTTCTAATAGATGAATCATCTATAGACACCTGTGGTCTGTTGACTTGAAAGTCATAGAACTCTTCTGCTTCAACATCAGCAATTAGTTGTGGGACTACATCATCATCTTTTTCTCGCCATGCCGATAACAAGTGCTCCAGAGCACCGGATGCACCTTCGGCAGCATCATTCCAGCCAGTAAAAGCGATGATCATCACTGGGTCGCGCAGCAGCGGTATGTTATGAATCTCCACGAAAGCAACCTTACGGTAACCTTCGTCAGATGAACACGCCAAAAAAAGCTGATGGATTGCTGCGGCGTACCCTTTCTGAGCGGGTTGTTATCGCCGATGGGGCTATGGGAACGATGCTGCAGGCGGCAAATCCATCCCTTGCAGATTTTCAAAATCACGAGGGCTGTAACGAGATTCTCAACGTTAGTCGCCCAGACATTGTTCGTTCAGTCCATGACGAGTATTTGGCTGCAGGGGTTGATGCAATTGAAACAAATACCTTTGGCGCTAACTGGTCCAACTTGGCCGATTATGGAATTGAAGATCGAATTTACGAACTTGCATTTGCAGGTGGAAAAATCGCTCGTGAAGCTGCTGATGCTTTTTCAAAACCTGACAAGCCACGCTTTGTATTGGGTTCACTTGGCCCAGGAACGAAATTACCAAGTCTTGGTCACACAACCTATGACAATCTCAAGCTCGCTTACTACACAGCGGCTAAGGGATTGGCAGATTCAGGCTGTGACGCATTACTTGTCGAAACATCACAAGATTTATTGCAGGTAAAAGCGGCGGTCAATGGTTGCCGCGAAGCGATCAAAGAGGCTGCACACGACGTGGTTTTGATTGCACAGGTAACAGTTGAAACAACAGGCACAATGTTGATGGGCTCGGAAATCGGAGCCGCTCTGAACGCACTTGAACCGATGGGAATTGACTTAATTGGTCTGAATTGTGCAACTGGACCAGCTGAGATGTCTGAGCATCTTCGTTATTTGAGTAAGAACGCAAACATTGGAATATCGGTAATGCCTAACGCTGGATTGCCACAACTTGGACCAAATGGTGCTACCTATCCATTAAATCCCGACGAGCTAGCAACGGCGCTCGATGGATTCGTAACTGATTATGGAATTTCATTAGTAGGTGGCTGCTGTGGAACTACCCCTGCGCACCTAGCGTCGGTGGTGGCAAAGCTCAGTAAAAGAAAGATTTCACAGCGCACTCCAGCACTTGACCCAGGTGCTTCATCTCTTTATCAATACGTGCCGTTTAGACAGGATCAGACGTATCTTGCAATCGGAGAACGAACCAATGCAAACGGATCTCGTGCATTCCGTGATGCGCTGCTAGCTGAAGATTGGGAGAAGTGCGTAGAAATCGCACGTGACCAAATTCGAGATGGCGCACACATGCTTGATTTGTCAGTTGATTATGTGGGTCGAGATGGCGCAGCAGACATGAGTCAGATCGCGTCTCGTTTTGCAACAGCAAGTACATTGCCAATCGTTCTGGATTCAACTGAACCGGCCGTAATAAAGGCGGGCTTGGAGCATCTTGGTGGTCGATGCGTAATTAACTCTGTCAACTACGAAGACGGAGATGGACCAACTTCTAGATTTGCAAAGATTATGCCTTTGGTAAAAGAACACGGAGCAAGTGTTGTCGCATTAACAATTGATGAAGAAGGACAGGCACGAGATGCAGAATGGAAATTGCGCATTGCACGCCGAATAATTCATGATTTACATGATAACTGGGGCATGAATGTTGGGGATATCTTGATTGACTGCCTTACATTCCCGATCGCGACGGGTCAGGAAGAGACTCGAAGAGATGGAATCGAAACAATTGATGCCATTAAGAGGCTCAAAATTGAATTCCCAGAGGTGCAGACAACTCTTGGCGTAAGTAACGTTTCATTCGGTTTGAACCCAGCTGCTCGCGTTGTACTTAACTCTGTTTTCTTGCATGAATGCGTCCAAGCAGGTCTTGATTCAGCCATTGTTCACCCATCAAAGATCACACCAATGGCCCGCATAGATGATCGACAGAAGCAGGTTGCCCTTGATCTTGTGTACGATCGTAGAGTTTTTGATGGCGATGAATGCACCTACGATCCACTGCAAGAGTTCTTGCAGATGTTTGATGGCGTTGAGCTTGCCACTAGTAAAAATGCTCGTGCAGAAGCACTTGCGGCATTGCCTTTATTTGACAGATTACAACGTCGAATTATCGATGGCGAAAAAGTTGGTTTAGAAGATGATCTCAAAGCCGCTATGGCTGAAGGCACACCACCTCTAGAAATTATCAACTCTCACTTGCTTGAAGGAATGAAGGTTGTTGGCGAGCTCTTCGGTAAGGGCGAAATGCAATTGCCATTCGTTCTGCAAAGCGCTGAAGTTATGAAGACCGCTGTTGCGATGCTCGAGCCATTTATGGAAAAGACTGGTGATGCTGGTCGAGGAACAATGCTGCTCGCAACTGTCCGCGGAGATGTGCATGACATTGGGAAGAACCTTGTCGATATTATTTTGACCAACAACGGCTATCGCGTGGTCAACATTGGTATCAAACAGACGATCAATCAAATCATTGACGGAGCCACAGATAGCAATGCAGATGCGATTGGCATGAGCGGGTTGCTTGTTAAATCAACTGTCATCATGAAGGAAAACTTGCAGGAGCTAACTGCACGCGGCTTAGATCAACGCTGGCCGATCGTGTTAGGCGGAGCCGCACTTACTCGCGCATACGTAGAGCAAGATCTAGCTTCGATGTTCCCAGGTGAAGTCCGTTACGCCCGAGATGCATTTGAAGGCTTACGTCTGATGGATTCGATCATGGCAGTTAAGCGCGGGGATGAAGGTGCTGCTTTGCCTGCACTTCGTGAACGCCGGGTTGCAAATACAAGAGTCAAAACTGAGGAAGCTCCGATTGATACACGTCGTAGCGATGTTTCCTTGGATAATTCAATTCCAAATCCACCATTTTTTGGTTCACGTGTTATTAAGGGAATTCAGTTATCTGATTATGCTGGAATGCTTGATGAACGCGCACTCTTTGTTGGACAGTGGGGACTTAAGGGAAACCGTGGGGAGTACGAGACGATGGTGGAAGAAGAAGGTCGTCCACGTCTTCGTGCCCTCATCAATGAGGTTCAATCAAAGGGTTGGTTAAACGCTGCTGTCGTGTATGGATATTTTCCTTGCTATAGCGATGGAAATGATTTAGTTATTCTTCATCATGAGGGCGATGACAAAGGCAAAGAACGACTTCGATTTGCATTCCCTCGTCAGAGCCGTGATAGACGTCTTTGCATCAGTGACTTCTTTGCTTCGAAAGAGTCAGGAAAGACTGATGTCGTGGCATTCCACGTCGTAACCATGGGTTCAACTGTCAGCGAAGCGGCGGCCAAATTGTTTGCGGCAAATAATTACCGCGAATACTTAGAGTTGCACGGTCTTTCAGTGCAACTAACTGAGGCTCTAGCTGAGCACTGGCACGCGCGCATGAGAGAGGAACTTCAGGTCAAGTCGGAGGATTCATCTGATCTACAGGGAATTCTGGATCAGGGGTATCGGGGATCTCGTTACTCCTTTGGATATCCAGCATGTCCAGATCTCGAGCAGCAAGTGCAGTTGTGTCAGCTACTAGATCCTGCTCGAATAGGTGTTGAGTTATCTGAAGAGTTCCAACTCCATCCAGAGCAATCAACCTCTGCGATTATTGTTCATCATCCTGAAGCAAAATATTTCAACGCCAACTAGTGCATTAAATGGGTAACTTTTTCGAGGCTATTTTCTTTGACATGGATGGCCTCATGGTTGATTCTGAACCAGAGTGGTTCTTATCTGAAGTCGAAGTTACCAAACCATTTGGATATACGTGGCTAGAGGTTGATCAGATCGCCTGCTTAGGTGGTCCACTTTCAAAAGTTGGCCAATACATGTTTGATAAGTGTGGCCAACAAAATTCTCCGGAGTACTTCACTCAAACTTTGATCGATGCACAGGTAGCCAGAATGCGTGGAAATACACCGACTATGCCCGGTGCTGTGGAGTTGGTTCGAGAGCTGCAATCTCAAGGGGTGAAAACTGCTTTAGTTTCGGCAAGCCCGAGAAACATCGTTGATGCGGTGCTGGACAACCTTGGCCATGATTTATTTCCATTTTCAATAAGTGCAGATGATGTAGTGAAAACGAAGCCAGACCCAGAGGCTTATCTAAAAGCCGCACACATGAGTGGATCCAATATCACCAACTGTCTTGTATTTGAAGATTCTCTAACCGGCATGAACGCAGCTATAGCAAGTGGAGCATATTTAATCGGTGTCCCACATCTAGTGTCAATCGAGGAATCTGCGCGAGTTCGAGTGATTGAATCCCTCGAGCAGTTATCTTTTTCCAAATTAACAGAACTAAATTTGGATTTCTCGACTGATATTTAGTCGTTATGCGCAGGACAAATACTCTTGAAGTAACACCAATCGCACAAGCGTGAGGTTTTTGGTGGCCAATACTCTTTTTCAATGGAGATAAAAATGTCTTTAGCCACTCGACGCAGCACCTTTTCAGTAGCTTCAAGTTCGGACATAGTTGGATTGCTCTTGACCAGTTTTCCGTCGCCCAAGTAAATAAGTTGTAGGAGACGGGGGAGCACTCCGCTATTTTTCCAATAGAGAAGTGCGTACACCCGAAGCTGAAATAGCGCTTTCTCTTCCCATCCAGGCTTAGGGGCTTTGCCTGTTTTGTAATCAACGATTCTGACTTCACCGGTGGGAGCCACATCTAGACGATCTACATAACCATGGAGATATACATTTGTATCGAAATCATTTTCCAGATGCATTTCGCGATGTGTTGCTTCAAATGTCGTTGGATTTTCCAGCGCGAAGTAAGTTTTCACAAGAGATGAGGCTCGGTCCAACCACTCCTTCTCATTTGTCACCATTCCAAGAAGGGCTGGCTTATCGGCCAACTGTGCACTCCAGCGAGAGGGCAATAGTTCTATGGCAGATTCGACCGTTCGCCCAGCTGCTGGAATTTCGAAAAGATCCTGCAGAACTGTGTGCACCAAAGTTCCTCGTTCGGCATCTAACGAAGGTGGTTCAGGCAACTTGTCGATCTTGCGGTACTTATATTGCTGTGGGCAGTTCTCATACTCACTGACCGCACTTGGCGATAGACGCAAAGACTGTTCATTACTCACCTGGCTGAAGATACTCGTACTTATGCGATTAAATTCGCCTAAGATGCTCTCGTGTCTAATCTTGGGTATTTCGGAGCCGGCGATCGCATTCAATTGACCGATCCAAAGGGAAAGCTCTACAGCTTCACGATCACGCCCGGAAAAGAATGGCACACACATAAGGGTTGGATCACCCACGACGACCTCATCGGAATGCCAGAGGGTTCAGTTGTCAGCACAACCGCGGGATTGAAATTCACTGCGTTTAAACCTCTATTGGCAGATTACGTTTTAACCATGCCACGTGGCGCAACGATTGTGTATCCAAAAGATGCCGCGATGATTATTGGAGTTGCAGATATTTATCCAGGATCGCGAGTACTTGAAGCCGGAGTAGGTAGTGGTGCATTAACGATGTCGCTTCTGCGCGCAACGGGTCCTACGGGCAAGGTGCACTCAGTTGAACGAAGAGCAGACTTTGCCGATAATGCACGCTCTAATGTGGATGCATACTTTGAAGGACCACCCGCTAACTGGAGCTTGGTAGTCGGTGACTTGCAGGACCAAGATTTTGAATCTGAATATGATCGAGTTGTTCTAGACATGTTGGCTCCGTGGGAATGTGTTGATATTGCAGCAAGAGCGTTGCGACCTGGTGGAGTTTTCTTAGCCTACGTTGCAACAACCACTCAGCTGTCTGCGACAGCCGAAGCTCTCAAAGAGGACGGCCGATTCACAGAACCAGAAAGCTCTGAAACTCTGGTCAGAGGTTGGCATCACGAGGGTCTAGCTGTTCGTCCGCAGCAGCGAATGATTGGGCATACGGGATTTCTTATCCAAAGTCGTCGCATGGCACCGGGTGTTGAGGTGCTTGCACGTCGCCGTCGTCCGGCGAAAGGTGCTTACGGTGTCTCGGAAGATTGAACGCTTAATCAACCTGACAATCGCATTGCTAGCAACAAAGAGATACCTAACAAAGTCTGAAATATTTAGAACAGTTGAAGGCTATGAAGGTAGTGCTGAAACTAAAGAGCGTATGTTTGAACGAGATAAAGATGATCTGCGTTCTTTAGGCATTTCAATAGATGTCGGTAGCTTTGATGCTCTCTTTAGCGATGAAGCAGGCTATCGAATTAAAACGGAAAATTATCAACTAGATCTTGGTGAGATAACTCCAACAGAAGTTTCGCTGTTATCTCTAGCTGCAGATGCTTGGCAAGGGGCAGCATTCGCCGATCAAGCACAAAGTGCAATCCTAAAACTCAGTTCAATCGGTGTTCCGGCCGATCCAATTGATATCCCAGGACTCTCACCAAAACTTGCAAACAGTTCTAAAGATTTAGAAACCATTGCTAGCGCTATAGGTACCTCCGACTATCTAATCTTTGATTATCTTTCTCCTAATTTGCTCTTAGAGGAACGGGAGATTATTCCGATAGCTTTATCAAATAGATCTGGTTTTTGGTATGTATCGGGCGTTGACAGCGCTGTTCAGGAAGTTCGAACCTTCAGATTTGATCGAGTACATGGCGAAATTACCATCCGAAAGAATAAGGAAGCATTTGAATTTCCTTCTGGGTTTGAGTTCGGCCAGATTGATAGCGCATCTGCCGTTAGTTTGGCAATCATTGATGTGAGAAAAGGCAAGGGGCATGCACTTCGCACTTTGGCAACTTCAGTAATAGACCTAGGGGAGTGGGATCAAATCAAAGTTCCCATTTACACAATTGAGTATTTGACGGCGCAAATCCTGTGGCACGGGGATGATGTATTTGTCCATGAGCCAACAGATTTGTGTGAACACGTCATCACGGAACTGCAAGCATTGTTGATCAATCATGAGTAAAAACGTCTCCGCGCCTCTTTTGCGCACCGCGCGACTTCTCGATCTGGTTCCCTTTCTCAATACCCATCAAGGCATAGCGCTAAAGGAGTTGGCAGCGCACTTTGATGTCACACCGACTCAGATGAGTGCTGATCTCATGACATTGTGGATGTGTGGCTTACCTGGATATACACCACTTGAATTGATGGACCTTGAATTCGAATCTGGCTATGTGACGATCAGAAATGCCTCAACATTGGCAAAGCCCAGAACAATTACTTTTCAAGAAGGTGTCGCACTGCTACTTGGCCTTGATTTAGTCGCCTCGTCATTGCCGGAGGATAGAGTTGATCTGTTGAGTTCTGTGGACTCCTTGCGCCAACGTTTGACGCAAATCTTAGGTGTTCCGATCAAACTTTCTGTAGTGGCACCCGCATCCGGCGCTGTTTTGAACGCCATTTCCCAGGCGGTTCAATCAAATAGCGGACTAGAAATTCGCTATCACTCTTTGTATAAAGATCACGTGAGCGAGCGATCTGTTATGCCGCTTGAACTTTATGACTCAGAGGGTCATCAATACATGCGCGCCTATTGTTTTACCGCCAATGATTTTCGAGAGTTTCGTGTTGACAGAATAGAACGTGCAATTCCCGCTGCCGTTCCCACAGAATTCTCCACACATGATGTTAATCAGGAGAAGATCAGCTTCTCCATCACAGGAAAGAGCCTCTCAAGAGATGTCTCCGAACGTTTCGCCATTTCTGACATGCCGCTTGCGAAAGCTATTGAACTTTCTTCATATTCTCGTCAATGGATCGAGAGATCTGTGATGGCATCTGGAAGCGCTGTGGTCCTGAACCTGCCTTTAGACATTCGTTCCGAGGTGGCCAAAAAGGCTCAACTGATGCTTAATCGTTACAAAGAGGCCTAAATCCTACTTTTCTCCCTATGGGCTCTGGTGTAGCCTTAGATTAATCATTAGCCAAGGAGTAGGTACTATGAATTTAGGTCCAAGAGAAATAGTTATTCTTTTAATTGTTGTCCTCGTTCTGTTTGGTGCAAAGCGCTTACCTGACTCTGCTCGTTCACTCGGTCGTTCAATGAGAATTTTCAAGAGCGAAATGAAGGAAATGAAAGCTGATGACGGCGCGATAGAAGAAAACGACAAAACAGAGAAGTAAATTGATGGCGCCGGCAAATGAAGCACGGATGCCACTGCTTGACCACTTACGCGAGGCACGAAAGAGAATTCTTCGTTCTGCAATTGCTGTATTAATTGCTTTTGGTGGCGGTTGGTATTTCTATAACCCGATAATCACAACCTTAGCTAAACCTGTCTGCGACTTAAAGGCTGCGCAGCAATCTGGCTCGGCAAGTTGTGGTGCCTTGTATATAAGTGGTGTCTTAGGTCCACTAGATCTACAGATAAAGGTTGCTTTACTTGCAGGAGTTATCGTTTCAGCACCATTCTGGCTCTATCAACTCTGGGCCTTCATTGCACCAGCACTTCATCGAAAAGAAAAACGAACAAGCGTTTTATTCGTTGTTGCAGCGACTCCGTTCTTTGCAATGGGTGCGACTCTAGGATATTTGATTCTCCCAGTTGCTATCAAAGCACTTTTCGGTTTTACTCCAAATTCAATTAGCAACTTAGTAAGGTTCGATGATTACCTCGACTTTGTTCTACGCCTTATTCTTTTGGTTGGGTTAGCTTTCGAGCTTCCAATTTTCTTGTTGACCTTTAACCTCATAGGTTTCCTTCGCGGAAAAACAATTCTTCGCCCATGGCGGATTTGGGTCTTTGGAATCTTTCTTGTCGTGGCAGCCTTTTCACCCACCGCAGATCCCTTGAGTATGGTCCTTCTATCTGCGCCATTGATTGTTCTTTATTTCATGGCCGGTGGCATTGCGGTATTGGTGGACAAGCGACGAGATAAGAAAAAGGAACTCATCGAAACTGGCTCCATGTCCATTGAGGCACCAACACCTATTCAGGAATAGCCGATAAGGTCCTCGCATGTGGGCGTTGGTGATCAATCCTGTTTCAGGACAGGGACGAGGAACCACAATCGGGACCTATGTGGCTGGATATTTGAACCAAAACAAAATTGAATTCACAATAGTTACCGGTAATTCCTCGCTTGCCTTGAGCGACCATCTCAAAACCTTCATTCTAAAGAATCCAGACTGTAACGGTGTGATTGCAGTAGGCGGCGATGGATTGCTGCATATTATTTTGCAGATAGTTGTTCCAGCTCAGATCCCGTTTACGATCATCCC
>Ga0304730_1000435_pt1 | contig 36639 bp, 46 predicted proteins | sample M_130628_MF_Meta_FD_190474 | JGI IMG/M metagenome (GOLD analysis project Ga0304730, IMG submission 190474) | Freshwater microbial communities from Lake Montjoie, Canada to study carbon cycling - M_130628_MF_MetaG (v2) (version 2) | ecosystem: Environmental > Aquatic > Freshwater > Lake | place...
CGGCCCATCCGTTTCGGCCAGCGTCCCGGTGTCTACTCCCCAACGGACGCCATTGTAATCCGAAAACGCCGCGACTTTTAGACTGTGCAAATGTCCGGTAATGATGGTTGTACCGGCAGCGACTGTATTGTTGTGCGTTGCGTGAACGCCGCCTTTGTAGCGATGCTTGACCACTACGCTATCTGACAACCAGCAGGACCAGCACGGATGCCACTTGGGGAAATGATCTTTAAGCGCCGTACCGCCGACCCCTTCAAATTGGGGTATGGCCTCAGATAAGCGCGTTTCAAAGCGCGAATCATGGTTACCTAGCGGCCAGATCAGTTGTGTGTGATGGCGGGCCTTCTCGCAGGCGTCTTCAATCTCTTTAAGTGCTTCCTTGCAAGCATCAAGTTCTTGCTTCACGTTTGGGACCGCGCCCCAATTTATTCTAGGGTGTCTGCTGATCGAACTTCCGTCAAAAATATCGCCGTTGGCGATTACAACGTGCGGTTTAAGTTCGTTTATTGCCCATAACAGGCCCTTAAAAGCAGTTGACCTAATCCCCGGCCAGAAATGGGCGTCAGAAAAAACTAGCGCAATACCATCAGTTAGGCCAGCTTCGTGTCTGGCTTTTTTGATATGAATTGGTTTGCCAATTGCCAGTTTGATGTTTAATTTGCTTTCTAAATTGCGCCGCCGAGTGTGTGCGCGGCGTTCAGAAATGCCAGCAATTCTTGCTACTTTAAGTGGTGATTTGTGTTCTTCCCACAACCGCAAAAATTCTTCGTCCGTGATTTTTGGTGTCATTATTCTTCATCCTTTTAGGAGAAGCACCCCAAATACCACAGTTTTGTTGCGGTTGGGTGACCCCCCGAGATTATCGGGGGGCCTAATCATTACTCGTCAGTCTGTTCGTCAAATTCTTCGGCTTCTTCAGTTTCCTCTTCTTCTTCGTCATTAGCGTGAGCTTGGAAGAGAGCGTCAGCGGTCGAAGAGAAAAGCGAAGACAGGGTGAACTCGTTGATGTTCGATGCTTTAGCAACAAGGAACGCCACGGAGAACAGAGCGTTCAGGGCATCAACTGGCTCAGAGTCATTGATCGCGTCAAGAATGTCGTCTTTCATGTCAGGCTCCAAAAAAAGGAATCTTAAGTTTACGAACTGATGATGACTTTTTAATGACCTCTAGTCAGTATGGTCAGCAACAACAGGATGATTGACCCGCAGCCGGTGACCAAGATCTGCTCTAGGCGTTTGATCCGGGCGTGGATACCCCGCGTTTCTTTTTCAATACCTTCGTATCGGATCGCGCAGATGTCAACGTGGGCGTCAATCTTGTGATCAACTTCAGATAATGTAACCATCATGGGACCAATTTGTTTTGGTTGGCGGGGGCAAGGGCGTTGAAGGTTGCGGCTTCTTTGGCTTGTTGTTTAGTGATAGATGCTTGTTTCATTTCTTCAAGCGTTTTCGCGCCAGGAATTTTGAATGCAGACATTTTTTCCAAACCACGCAAGACTGCGTTGGCCGTATTTGAAGTGTTTTCAGCGCCTGATTTTTTAACTAACGCATCTTTGATTGTATCGCGTAAGTCAAGAATTTCCTCACGTCCAGACTTGCCAAACAATTCAGTCAGTTTGTCTTCAATTTCTAATTTGTCAATTGCCCTACGCAATGAATCAGCTTTTGTAATTCCGCTTATTCCAGTGGCTTGCCCTTTTATCCATTGAATTGTTTGCCCCTTCAATTCGCTCATTGCACGTTCGCCCTCTGGCCCTGCGCGTTTGAGCAACTTGGTGATTGATTGCAAATCCTCCAAGGAACTATCAAGCACTACGTCATTAAAAATTCCAGAGATACGAACTTTTCTATCTTCGCCTTTACTGCTAACCAATCCAGCAACAACAGAAACATCCTCAAACTCTTTAGCAAATTGCTTACGCGCGGCGCGGGCTTGCCTGTATAAATCTCCACCAACGCCTTCGGTCACCTCATCTATAAGATTTTTAATTTCTTTGCTATGAGCAGAATTTGGATATTTACCGACTAATTGGTAAATATCGTCCATTGTTCTGACTGGTACGGTCTTAGTGCCTTCTGGGTCGTTTCTAACAAGTTGCTCTGCAACCGCACTCAAAACAGGATCAAGTTTTTCTCTTTCGGTAACCGTTTTTGATTCAATAAAATCAATAATTGGCTTGTATGGGGCTGGCGCCAATGTCTCGCCGGAAGTGTCCGCAAGCTTATATTTATCTTTAAAGTTATTAAATGATCTTTGATATTCTGCCATCAAAGGTTTATCAACAATTTTTCCAATTTCGCGCAAAAATATAGGGTTGGTGTCAGCCATTTGTGCGCCAGTAGCTTCGGTCAGTTTTTGGAACTGGCGACCGATTGCTTCTTGCTGTTGCTGTTTGAGATTGGTCAGCGGAGCCACCAACTTAGGCTCGCCTGACTTAATTAAATCTTGCTCAAGTTGCTGTTGAGCCAGACTTTGCAGTTGCTCGCCTTTGGTCAGCGGGATGCCCTGACGTTGAGCGCGTTCTGCCCGCAGCAACGCTTCTTGTGTCAACGCAGCCCCACCCCCACCCATCTGCGGTTCTGGCGTCCGTACCAGAGCGTTCTGTACAGTTTGAGATACACGTTGCGCTGCTGGAGCAGCGCGAGTAGCAAGCGCGTTGACGCCTTGAGCCATTTGCCCAGCTTGACCAACAGCAGGTACAAACGCAGGAAGGTTGGGCATTAGATTGCCAACCGCCTGAAGGTTTGCTTGTGTTGCAGGGTTAATTGGGACGTTACCGCCCAACTCCATAATTTGACGGGCGGTCTGCTCTTTAGGAGTACCCGTCAGCATTTCTTTGCCCAAAGCAATTGGCGCTGCGGCCATGCTTGTCAAACCGCCATAAATCACCCTTGCAGCAGTTTCTGGCAGCGCACCAACTCTTTCAAAAAAAGATGGTTCTGGTTTGGGCGGCAACGTAATCGTGCCAGGGATTTGGCTCGCAGTACCTGCGATTCCAGTTTGCTTGTAAAAATCTACCTTTGGAATATCCGCGTAGAACTTCTGGTGCAACGCATCAACCAGTTGCAAATCTGGTACATCCGAATACATCGGAAACTTTTCGCGGATTTCCAGAATTGAAGGCATTTTTACTTCCTTAACCCAAGTGGGTCAGCACCAGTTGCAGCACCAGCAGACGGACCACCGGCAGCGCCTGAAGAAATTGCGTCAATATTCTTGGAGAACGGGCCAGCGATTTGACGCATCGCACTAATTGCCAACCTGCGAGCTTCTTGCTTTTGCTTGATAGTGCTATCACTATCTCCAACTTGCGGAAAATATTTGCGATCTTCTGTTGCAAATTCAGTTTGACCAATTGCAGCGCCAGATTCTTTTCGAAGAACTGCGGTAATAAAGTTAAGTTTTGCCTGTTCGTAATTATTTTGTTTTTCGCTTGAAAATGGACGCATAACACTTTCTGCGCCAGCGGCAAGTTTTTCGCCTTGATAAGGAACTAGAGCTTCCAAAGTTCCTGATATGGCCCCTTTGATTCTGCCGCCACTAGTGACGCCTTCTTTTTCTAGATTTTCCAAAGTTCTGTTGGAGTCATTCATCCGAGCGCCAAAAGCAATTGCGTTGCCTTGAGCTTCATTTGGCGGCTTGCCATCAATCCCAGTAACAGGAACAAATTTGCCTTGAGGGTTTTCTGCACTTGGAGCATAAACAAACCCGCCAGCACTTGCGTCAAACTTAGGTTGTTTTGCCTGTTCTGCCGCCCGAGCATCTGCTTGCCGTTGTAGGGCAATTTTTTGGTTTTCTTGACCAATACGGGCAGCACCTTGAGATTCAATAACTCTAGCGTGTCTAGCGGCTTCCGCTGCTTGAGCCGCGTTAACGTCCATGATTGGTTTGCCGTTTGCGTCTTTAACAATTTCTGTTTTGCCAGTAATTTTATCAATCCTAACAACACCGGCAGGGGTGCTTTTGAAATCTGCCGCTGTTTGACGTTCAAACTCCAATCTTTCAGCGGCCACTTTGGCTTGCCCTTCAGAAGTTGCAGCGTTTCTTTCTTGGGTAATAGCCGTAAACAACTTTGCTTTTTGTTCTTCAAGAGCCTTAATTCTGGCTTGAACACCGGGAAGTCCAACCGAACCAGAACCAACAAGTCTTGCAATTTCCTTATCAACTGCGCTCAATTCACCTTGCAACCTAGACGTTGCTGGCATAGCCGTAACAGCCGGCGTAGGGACAGCAGCAGTTTGTACAGGCGCAACCATTGCGTTGGCGACTGGTTGAGCTTGTGGCGCGGTTGGGGCCAAAGCATTAGTAGCGGGCGCGGCCATTGGTGGAGTTGGTGTGCGGCCACCAAGAACGGCTTGTTCTTGTTCAGAACGCAGCAATTCTGGCATCTTGTCTAACGCAGTTGCGCTTCTTGCAATTAAACGCTCCAACCCGCCAGGTTGGGCAAGTTCAGCCATGATTTGAGCGCGAGATTGTTCGGCAGTTATTCCTCGGCCTTTTAAAAATTCTCCCAAAACTGGATCGGCGTGGTTGGCTTCATGCCATGCAATGTATTGTTCTGGCGTTCTGACGTTTGCCAGCAATCCTTTTGATTGTTCAAATCTTTGGTTTACAACTTTTCCAAGTTGTTCTTTACGAGCAAGTTGTTCTTTTTCAACTTCCGCAAGTTGCCTCTCAATTGCAGGAAGTTTTGATCCAACGCCCGCAGTAGCAAGTTTTCCGCGCAACGTAGCCAAATCAATCTGACCTGTTTGCTGGTTATAGGCTTCCATGTACGCTTTGTTTAGCGCGTTTTCGGATTCTTCACCACGCTTCGCTGCGGCAAGAGTGTATTGAGCCAGAGCATTCTGGTTCTGGGCGTTTTGAATGCCAACAATTGTGCTGTACATTGCCAACGGGTTTTCCAACTTAATAGGAGTTGGGCCTTGGGCAATTAATTGATTTATCATGCTTACGCCTTATTTGATTGGCAGTCTGCTTAAAAGTTGCTGGGTTTGATAAAAATTCAAACCAGTGCCAAGTGCTTGATTAAGCGCATTTGCAGTGCCAAGATAAGCAGATGCTTGAGCATTACCAATATTTGCATAACCAGTAGCGTAATTCTGCCCCATGTTTGCGTAATTTTGCCCCATTTGATTGTATCCGGTGGCGTAATTCTGCCCCATAGCAGATGCGGAATTTGATAATTGGTTTGTAGAGGTTTGACCAGCACCAACTAGTGATTGAAGCGGGTTAATTTGTGCGTTACGTTCAGTCTGGTAGCGATTAAACGCATTCATGTATTCCTGCGAACCCATATCTTGACCATACCGTTGGGCCGCTTTTAATGTGCCACCAGACAACAATCCTCCGCGAGCCGCAGCAGTACGATCAAGGGCTTTCATTCCTTCGGATAGGCGAAATGCGTATCCTGGGTCTTGTTGAAATTGTTCTGCTCCAAATTTTGTGTAATCGCTTAATGGAATAAGTTTGTTAAGTGCATTTATTCCAGCTTCACGAAACGGTTTTTGAAGTTCAACACCTTGCTGATACATTCGCTCTTGAGCAGCAAGGCTTTTTTCTCCAAATTCAATTTGTTGTTCAAGCCCTCGTTCTTGAGCTTGAATTCCTTGTTGAGCGGCTTGAGCAGTTGTTTTTGCAGCTTTGTTCGCTGAATAAGCACCTACTACCGCACTTGTACCAACAACTGCTGCTACAACCCAAGTCATTTAAGTTCTCCTTGCAAGGTTTTCATTTCCCTTGCGATTTTCAATAGATTTCTAGAATCAAATAACCCAGTTTTGTCAGGCTCAACAAGTTCTGCTTCAATTTCATCAAGATCGGTTTTGTTTGTACGGTGAACAGTAACGCCAATTGCGTCAGTCACGGCCAACGTCACCCGTTTGGTCCCAGGCTTAGACTCAACCACATCACCAGCTTGCAAACGTTTCATTCCGTTTTCAGTCCAAGCAATTATTTCACCCATTGCACACAAAAACAAATGATGATGTTTGTGGACTTTTCCAACAATCAACGTTCCAGCAGGACGAAAAACCTTTCTGCAATACATTCCTGCCTCTGAAAAATAATGCTCAGTTTGCAGTTCAACTTGCGGCATCTTGACCATTTCGGTCTGTAATTGCTCAATCTGCTCCCGAGATGGAGCTATGTGAACAAGATCGCTCATCCAATTTTCCAGTTCGTGCCATCATAATACACGGGCACGTTGTTACTTCCACCACCAACAACGGTGCTGGCAAATGTAGTGGCGCTGGCGTCCGTGACCATTGCGGTCCAGCCTTTAACGGGGCTGGTTGGCAGCGTAGCAACAGTGTATGTTTTAAGGGTTAACGGTACTAAAGCATCAACAGCATTTGGGCCAATATTAAATATACTTTGGTCAAAAATTGATCCGCTAAAAAATCCTAATTTTGACGCTGTTAAATCATAATCAATGTATTGTCTAAAGCCAAGATTAATTCTACAAGTTGTGTTGTTAGATTTAGTCAAATAAAAATATTCATCAACTGCTTGTGTAGGCGAAATATTCCAAATTTCACCATATGTTGAACCAAATGTATTATCAAAAAATTTTACGCTTCCAGAAACCATTAGCCGATCAGTGCTAGTGTTGTTAATTCCGTAGCCACCGTTTCCAATAAAACTTCCCCCGCTTACGCGCACATTATAATCATCGGGGGTTAAAAGCACAGTATTGGCTATCTTTGTTGTCCCAGTGGTATTAATATACAAACCATCGTTTGCAGACCCAACAACATAAGGCGCAACAAAATCATAATTATTTGGACTCATGATTTTAATTGCTGATGCTTTTGCGTATTCTATTTCAAGTTGCTCTATTTTACCAATTGAAGGGTAAAATTCAGGAGTCGTAGACAACAAAACAGGAGCAATCACTGTCCCCACAGTTTGACTAATTGAAACTGTATAATTAATCGAATTTATAATTCCCGTGACTATTGTCCCCGGCGCTACAACAGCACCTAAAGTAATAGTTGAAACCGCCATTCCAACAAGAATTGGGTTGCTTGGAGGAGACGCCAAAGTCATTGTTGTACCGTCAATATACCCTCTTGATGTTGTTTTGTAGCCGGCAACTGTGTTTTGTACAATAAACCCGTAGGCGGATTGAGATAAGTCATTTATTCCGCAAACAAAACGCATATATTTAACGTTTAAGTTGCTGCAATTTCCATCCCAATCAAAACCATAATAATTATTACCGGGGTAAATAACACAAAAAGTTACTGACAAAATTTCTGAAAGTTTAGCCGCGTCACCGTACCACTTTATGCCGGGACCCCGAACGCTGCCCCACATCCATTGAATTTCAACCGTGTTAGCTTGTTCAACGTAAAGTGCGCCAAAAGCGTCATACAAATACGCTCGTTCAATTGTTACTCGGTTTGCGTTGCTTATGTAAATTGCATAACCAATTGTTTGTGCTGGCGAATTAAAGTTAAGCGACAACGCAACGCCAATACTGGCTCCTCCGACGTTTACGCTATTAATTGCTCCAGCAGTTTTCAAAATGCCTGGGCCGCCAAACCATTGGTAATTGGTTGTCACAGACAACGCTGTGGTGTGCAAATATGTTTTTCCAGCCGCAAGGTAAACGTCGCGGCCTGTATTTAAAGCATCTTGTAACGCGGTTGTGTCGTTAATTATGCCGTTGCCAACAGCGCCAAAATCTTCTGGGTACACATAACCCAAACGAAGTTTTGATTGAACTGTTTGATTTATTGCACCAACTCCAGATTCTGTAAAAACAATGTTGTCTGAATTAGTCAGAACCGAAATATTATCAACAGTCCAAACTTCAACATTTGTTGATGTTGTAAGTTTAAATTTATAAGAAGACGACCCCAACCAAATGCTACATTCGCCTCGGCTGTCCAAAATAACTGGATTTGAGTTGGCCGAGTTGCCAGTAGCGTCTGTGTAAGTTACTGCCGGAGTGGTTGTGCCAGCGGCATATGTGTAAACCAATCCACCAGACAACGGAACCCCATTGTTGTCAAGGAATTGCAGTTTTGGTTGAGGCGAAATATATGTAATCATGTCAGGTTTTCCAACTGGTTCCGTCAAAGAAGACTTGAACAACAGACGAGCCTCCCCCAACAACGGTTGTATTATAGGCGGGAGAAAGAGCGTCTGTAACGTACACAATTTCTCCTTGGACGCCTTGAGGAAGAGTTTCCACAGTGTACCGAGAAAGAATAATGGTTCGATTATTTAAATAACGATACCATTCCCTTGAAATTAGTTTTGTTTTTTCATCAATAAAAGGAACCCGAGAAGATGGGATTTCGGTTATATTATTAATATTTGGCATTATGCGTTGGTTCCACTAAGATGAAGTTCAGCGCCCATAATTGCAATTTTAACTGGGTCTGTCCCTGATAATTCGTAAATTCGGTCACGCAATTTAAGCGTCATACCAAGACGCCGCCAAAACACTCGTTGTTGGTAAACACCTATTTTCCCTACTGGCGCAAAATATTCGTTTGACCAAGTGTGACCACCATCGTCTGACCAACGCAACATAACTTGCGGATTAGAGCCAGTAGTAGAATTTCCTGCCACAGACAATAAATAATCACCCGCTTGAGTTGTAAGATATAAATCAGATTCAGTAATTAAATATACAGATTCTATACCGTCAACATCGTTAAGGCCAACTCCGCTTTCGCAATCTAGTTGTAGGCTATGATGTGCCGTGCGGTTTAGGTTATTTTGCCCCGTAGGCAACGCCCTCCAAGACCTTAACCATTTTTGAATGCTGCCATTGTCTGCGTAAACATCAAGATCAAAAGCGTACAAATTGCCGTTGGCATAGTCGCCAACAACAATTTTGTTATTGTACGCCATTTGGCAATTGCTGCGATGACGAGTAAATTTTCCGTTATCAAAGCCAGCCCGTTCATGCCACGCTTGCGTAGAAACGTCGTATACCCACGTTTTGTCAGCCGATGGAAATATCAAAACGTAAAAAGAGTGGCCTTCCTGTTGGTAAGTGTAGCCAATAGCATCACTAATGTTGCCGTACTGAGCAATTGCGTATTCAATTGCGTGGGTGCTGACCCGAATTCCTGTGTAGCCCTGTGAACGGTAAACGATACCCTGACCGCGAGCATCAGAGCCAAGCCAAAACAATCCATTGTCTAACTTGGCTACTGAGTAAGTAGCCGCACAACCAATTTCGTTGTACGCACCTTGAATGCGTTGTAACGGAAAGTCTGCGTTGCCAGCGTTGTACCAAACTTCAACCGAGTTTGTCCCGAATAACCACGCTTCTCTGTGGTCAACAATCATGCTAACTAGATTGTCGGGTGAGCCTTCTGCGCTGGCAAATTCTAACGGGTCAATTGAAGTGCCATCTAGCAGCGTAGTGACCCAAATTTTCTGGCTGTTTGGTTCTATAAAAACAAAATAACCATCAAGATAACCAACTGCTAAAGCGCCGGGAAAATCTGGATCTGTAATCGGTTCCAACGTTCCTGTACGGTTGTTGTAAATGTAACTTGGACCATTGCAAGCAATAAACAACTGTGTGCCGTTGTCTGCCATGCTAACTGGTCCTGTACCAGACACTGTACCAATAATTGCAGGTGTTGCAAACCCTGCCATCTGGTAGAGCTTGTCGCCGCTAACGATGTAGGCAACGCCTCCATACGTCCACAGTCCACGAACGGGGCCATCGCCAGCGGTGGTCAGTAGGCGCAGCCCTGGAGCTCTGTTTAGAAAGGCGGGTTCTTTACCTGCCTCCGGCACAATCTCAGGAAAAAGATTGACCATGCGGTTGTCGGCAGCGTTGATGCTCCGAGCAACATATGCCGATCCCAGAATCGGCGTTTTCATCAATAGTTACCGGCGTAGACGTTAAACCGTTGGCGCGTTGCAACGATTGCATACGGCATTGACATCACATCGTCAGGATTGTTGATGCGCTTCAAGTTACGTTTGCTGGTCATAGCAATACGCTGCACCTGTGGAGATGGCTCTACGCCAAACTCCGGCGCGATCTCCATTGCCAGATTGTAAGTAAACGCCCTCAAGTATCCCGGTGGGAAAGCCAGCGTAGTCGCCAGCGTTGCGGGTTGGGACAATTCCTCAACGCTGATGAAATGAAATTCCAACAGGCGCGTGGGTTTTGGATAGATGTAAATGTCAATGTCGGGGTAAGTCATGTTGATAAACATGACCTGCGGGTAAGTAGACGTTACGGTTTTAACCGCAATACCGTCGTACTGCTGTTGGTTGATTAGCTTGATGCCGTAAGACACATTGGTCTGCGGGTCGCGGAAATACGTCGCGTCATCAACCAAAATGGGGCGAACAGCAGTACCGTTTAGACGCACCAAAGACCCTGACGGCCCAAGCGTGGCGTTGATTGCACCAACAGGCCAGTTAACGATCTGATCTATGGTTGAAAACACCGACAGCCGCTCGGTGTTCCAACTGTCAATCATTTGATTCATTGCCATCAATGAATCTTGCGACACGGACGCTGCCGGCGTTTCACCTTCTGCTAGTACCCCCAACAAACGCAGGGCGCGGTTGATTTGATCACCAGCCGAATATGTTGCCATCGTAAACCTCAAAAGGTGGGGCCGAAGCCCCGCCTGTTAGCTTGCGCTGTGAATGATTGCGAAATTGATAATAACGGCTTCAGAGTACGAAGTCGCGCTCAAGTTACGCAACGTAATTGAAGCAGAACCAGAAGACATATTGGAAACGTAACTGGTATACGCCCCTGCGCTGCTGCCAGTAGTAACACTAGAAATATTCACAATGATCGTGTCATTGGTGGAAATAGTGCTGTTGTTTAGCGTAAACGAAACCGCAGTAGATCCAGCCAAAGCCGCGTTGTTCATTGTGATGCGACCAGCAGATTTGTTCAGCGTTACCGCTGTGGACTTGTCTGTTGCTTGCGTCACAGTGCCTTGAGCCGCCGCGCTGTAGCCAATTTCTTGGCTTGCGTAAACTGTCGTAAATTCAGGATCGGAATACGCGACCCCAACTGCTTGCGTATTAGGCATGATAATTCCTTAAAAAAGGGGAGAGCTTGTGGCCCTCCCCCTTAGACTTAGGCCAAACGATACACTACGTAAGTGCCGTCGCCAGTTTTACGGAAGCGGAACATTTGGCTGGTTGTAACAGCGATAGCAACCAAGGCGTTGCCGCCGTCGGACACACCAGTGTTAACAGCCAACGTCACAGCGCCGGAAGAAGTGCCAATGTTGACAATTGACAAGTCAAACGTGCTGCCGACCGTTGCATTAGGAACGGCGGTATCAATTGCCGTACCCAAAGGCAACGTGTACGTTGCGGCAGACGTTGATGGGTTAGCCACCAACATCTGGTTAACGATCTGCGCTGCGGTAAGAGTTGCAGTTGCCGTAGCTGTCTGGGGGACAGCCATAGCACCCATGATTGTTTCTTGACGGTTACCAGCACCAACTTGGTAACCACCACCACCATTAGGGAGAGCCATAATATTTCCTTAAATTAAAATATTTAACCCCAAAGACGGCAAGCCATCTGTGGACGAATTGTTGAGAAGCCATACAGAACGTCAATACGACATGGAAGTCTGTCATTATTTATGTCGTACTGCCTAATCACACGCAAGCTGATGCCGTTATGTACTGCGCGAGCAGCCATATCAACCCCCTGAGGCAGCAAAAGATCAGCCGTAGCCATCGTTATAGCCTGCTTGTGGTAAACCAAATTTTGTGGATACTGGGTTGAAGCCGTTCCAAGGAACGTGATAACTGCGCTAGTTGCCGGGAACGAATCAACCGTAGCCAAAGCATTTGTCGACGTGTAAAGCGCCGGGGAAATTGCCAAGGTCATTGCAGTGCCGGAGGTTACGCTGTTGTCAGCGGTTACAACGAACTGTTGAAGCGAACCAGTTGACTCACGGGTCTGTGGATTAACCGCATACACGCCAGCGATGGTAAACACGTCGCCTTGCTTAACCGTCTTGGTTCCGCTGGTAAACGTAATGGCGAGGGTCGATTGACCTTCAGCAAACGTGGCGCTAGAAGAAACAATCGGCGAAACAGGGAAGTTACCCGTGGTGTGCTGCTTGATTGACTGAGACATATTGATCTCATCAAACCCAAGAACACCAGTCCCCATCATGCCGTTCTTAAACTGCTTGGAAATTGTGTCCGTAGGATTGAAAAGACCCTTCATGCCTTCAACCAGACCAGCGTTTGCAGCGGGGTTAACCGTTGCATAGCGCGGGGTCATCACAGCGGCGTTCTCGTTGAGTTTCTGTTGCGCTTGCAACAAAACCAACGAAGTCGCCGGAGTTGTTCCTGGCGTACCAACCGACGAGTAAATGTTCTTGTAAGCATTTGCAACGTCAGCGTCAATGCTGGCGGCCAACTGCGAGATACGCGGCTTGAGAACGCGCTCTGCGAAGTCATCCAACTGCATCGTCAGCTCGGCAGATGTGAAGTTCACGCCGATATGCTTCTGCGAAGCCACGGTCAGGGTGGTGAACTGCTCGTTGTCGTCCTGAACTTGCAGGGCAGCACCGTCAGTCACCAGAGCGCGGTCGGGCAGACGAATACGCAGGGTAGAACCAATCTTTGCGCCTTCAACAGCAAAGCTGTCGTCGTACTGACGGTCAATGTTACGGGTGATCACAAGGTTGTTCTCAAGGATTTCGAGAGCTTTCCGAGTGATCATATCAATCGTAAGAATGCTATTTGACATGGTAATTCCTAAAAAAAGTTAGCGATTCTGAGCTTGTGCCTTCTTAATCTGGCGCAGCCTTTCTGCTTCAATCCATTCCGATGCAGTCATGGTTTTAGTTGACCGAGGATCGGTCGTATCATAACTTGGATTTCCTGAAGTTCTAGCAGTTACTGGACTAATAGGTGCGGGCGCTGATGTAGAACGTTTGACTGGCACATCGTTGGCTATTTTAGCCTCAATACGTCCAATCTCCTTTGCTTGCAAAATTGGGCTAAGACGGGAAATGCGATCTGTCTCTTTTGGATTGGACCCAAGGTAGTAAGCTACATCAGGGCCAGCATCAGAGGCTTGAATTGCTTGCGCCATCACGGTCGTGATCTTGAGACTTGGGTTGTACGCGACTTGTTCAAAGTCATCGTACTTGGTCCGAGCCTCTTCTTCACGCTCGTGATATGCCTCAAGAATCTCCGTCTGTTGGCGCTGCTGTTCTCGCTGCTCAATTAGCTTGATTGCTTTGGCTTCTGCATACGCATCAACCGAATCAAACTGATCTACTGGCGGGACATCAACGGCAACGGGCGGCGGTGCTTGACGCTCGCGCTCCCATTTTCGCTGCTCTCTTGCAAGACGTTTTTGAATTGCTGCGTCTAATTCCTCTTGGGAAAAAGTCTTGGCAATTTCCGGCGTATCTACAGGTTCTGGAGCTGCCGTAGCTTCCAGTTCCGGCGCGGGCGCTACTTCCGCTTCAATCGCTACTTCTTCGGACATTTTGAATCCTGAGATTCCCCGGTGATCCGCGCCGGTACGGTTATATTACATTGGTTGAACAAGAAAGTCATTAAGCAGTTTTGGATTCTAACTCTTGGACACGGGCAGTTAGTTCTTGCACCGCTTTAATAAGTGGCGCAACCAGTTCTTCATATCCGATAGACATAACATCCTGACCGCCTTTAACTTTGTGATCCTGATACCCACCAAAATCAATTCCTTTAGCGTCAAGAACGGCTTTAACTTCTTGTGCAATTAAGCCGTGATGGAATCGGCTGCGTTTTTTGCTGCCGTCAGATGTGATGTTTGACAGATCACAGGCTTCTCGCCACGCTGCCATTGCTTCTTTGTCAGTAAGATCTTCTGGCATTGCTGGCTTGTAATCATCCCGCATATCCCATTTGTAATCAACAGGGCGTAAAGCGTTAATAAACCCAAGGCCAAGTTGAGTATCACGAACATCTGTTTTATCTCGAATATCTGAGCGGTTCTGAACCGTACCGTAGACGTATGTTGTAGTAGAAGAATCTCCAAGCTGAACTTGGTTGTTGCCTGTAACTGCGGCCCCGTTTCCAAAACCAGAAGAATTTGTAATATTTGTTGATGCTACTAATGAGCCATTTCCAAAAGCAGTATTTGATTGCCCAGCAGTAAGACTGCCAAGCGATAAATATCCAAATGCGGAATTAGAGGATGAATTTGCACAAGAAAAAAGAGCTTGCGACCCTATAGCTGTATTATTATTGCCAATATCTAACGAACCTCCTGCGCCTTCTCCAAATATGGAGTTGTTAGCCCCAGTACCACCACCACCGCCAAAATTTAAGTTATTAACGGTACTAAATCCAATAAGACTTACATTGGTCAAGGTTGGGTTAGTTGTACGCACAACCGACCCGCTTCCGGTTGATGTTGTTACACCCGTGCCACCGTTAGCAACTGGAAGTGCCGTGCCAGAATATGCAAGGGTTAATGTCCCACTACTTGTTACCGGACTATTAGTAACTGTAAACATTGCGGGAGCAGACAACCCTACTGAACTTACAGTTCCTCCAGCACCAGCAGGGACCGCCCATTTTCCATCCCCCCTCCAAAATGTCGTTCCAGATGCCGAAGTTCCTCCGTTAAGATTTGCAACTGGAAGATTTCCAGTTGCTTGATTAACTGGAATATTTGTGCAATTTACTAATGACCCCGAAGCTGGAGTGCCAAGGGTCGGTGTGGTAAGTGTTGCATTAGTTGATAAAACAACACTGCCCGATCCTGTAGAACTTGTTACTCCAGTTCCACCATTTGCAACTGCCAACGTTCCAGCAATTACTACTGCTCCAGTTTGCGGAGAGGCTGGAGTAAGACCTGTAGTTCCTCCAGAAATTGACGTTACGCCGCCACCCCCGCCGCCACCAGCAGCCCAGGACATTGTTCCATCACTTGTTGAGCTTAATACGTAACCAGACACTGATGGCAATGTTGTAGGCAACGTATAACTTTGCGTTCCTGCTACCGCTGGAGCGTTTAAAGTAACCGAACCAGAATTATTGCCTGATAATACGAGAGCTGCCATTATTTATCCTGTAAATTGTTTGTGCGTTAATAAAACTTTTTTCAAAGCACAATATAACTAGAGCCGCTAGAAACAGTTACTGTAGCCCCATTAACAAACGTAATTGGACCTATTGATACACCAACTTTGTTTGGTTGTATAACATAATTATTTCTAATTTCTTGGTTGTAAAGGTAAATGCAACCATCTGCAACCGCGCTGCCGCTATTGTTTGAAATAGCACTAACTTCAACTTTTTTAGTTATTCCATTTTGTACAATTGGAACAACTTCAATTCCGTTTAAAGGTGTAGTTGCTGGTGGTAATGCTGTGATTGTGGTATTTGCCATGCCAAATCCTAAGCGGTAAGTGCAGCAACTTTATCTTGAAACGTTTTGATACGAGAGTCAAGAACAGCATTCTGGGCTTTTAGTTCAGCCTGTTGGTTTTCAATTTCAGCCTGGGCAACTACTTGGTAAGATTCACGATCTGCCACAACTTTCTCGCGCAACTCAACCGCAGTCTCACGGTCTACCGCAGCAGCAAGTGCAGCTTTAGCTTGAGCATTCAAATCTTTTGCTTTTGCTTTTGCTTCAACAAGTTCTTGTTTTGCTGCTTCTCGGTCAGCAACCGCGCTATCCTTTAGTGCGGTTGCTTCTGCGTTAGCCGCTTCAAGTTCTTGCTTGGCACGTTCTCGGTCAGCCACAGCATCTTGCGCTGCAGACAAAGCACCTTGACGAACAGCCAACTCGTCACGCAACGCAGCCATGTTAGCAAGATCAATAGGAAACTGCTTGGTGAAATAATCAACGTAATTCACGGCAGCGGAGTCGTTAGAGATTTGCATTTCAACCTCAAGAATAATAGGTGATGTTCAATTTGGCGCTTGCAGTCTGCTCAATGAACTGGATTTGCGAAAGATCACCGTCGTATTGCAACGTAACACCAGCGGCCAACGGCATACCAACCGTAGCCGTAGGAGCAACGCCATCGTCACGCCAACGAACAGCTTGCGTTTCGGGGGTGATAATTGCAATTCTAGGAGTGCCAACTAAGCCGGTCAAATCACGTTTGGGAACGGTCAATTTGGTAGCAGAACTTAAACTTGTAATCTGCTGGTAGCCCATCACCGAGGTGATAGCTTTGAGGTTAAGCGCCATTAAAATCTCCTTCTTTCGGTGAACGACCGAAATGTAATCAATAATTGGTCTGAAGAAAGTATATCAGGGTTAAAAACTGTTCCGTTAAACAAATCGTTGCTGGACGCGGCTTCAGAAACCAAACTTGAAAAAATAAAATTTCCTAGCTCTTCATCAGAACCACTTGCGGCTTCTGCAATTGACCTAAAATAAGTCAACGTAGCCAGTAGCGAATCTGCGCCAGAAGCCGTCTCAGACACCGACCTAGAATAAACTAAGCCTGCAAACACCGAATCTGCGCCAGAAGCCGTTTCGGTTATCGCAGAACCATCACTGGGCGCAGCTTTGACAATTGTATACTGAAGAACGATTAATGGAGGCCCAGCAGTGCCTAAATATCCTGCGCCACCGCCCCACGCTCCAGCAGCACCGGGAGATCCAATACTACCTGAACTAATTGCTGCCGACCCTCCGCTACCACTACCGGGGCCATACTGACTACTTGTGCCAGAGTCAGTCCAAATGTTTTGCGTGCTTCCGCTCCCGCCGTCTAAGCGCCCAACAGTGTTTAGTCCACCGCCGCCACCGCCGCCACCAGTTCCGTTTCCAGCTACAGCAAGTGCTGTTGCAGCCGTTCCAGCTCCTGTTCCGCTGCTATTTGATCCTCCAGCACCAGCAACCCCCGCAGCCGTAGAGTTTCCAGCATTTCTTAACGTGCCTCCGTTTGCTCCTCCGCCACCTCCAGATGAACCAGATGCGTTGGCGGTACTAAATACGTTGCCCCCCGTGCCACCTACGCCATTGGGTCCAGCAGCACCACCGCCGCCGCCAACTTTTCTGATTGTTGTGCCGCCACCAGATCCTCCGTTGCCTCCAGAATAAACGGTCGAACCTACCGAAGATCCAGAAGCTCCCCCGGTACTACTACCCGCTGCTGACGCTTTAGCTAAAGCGCCATTGGTTGAAACACTGGGGGCAGATGAGGCTGATTTATTAAACCAAGCGTCCGATCCTCCCGTAAAACTACTAGTAAAGTAATTTAAATAGTACGCGCCTGTGTTGTTTAACGTGCTTACATCAACGGCAGATGTAGCATATGCTCCGCCGCCACCGCCACCCCAAGTAGTAGCCGTTGCGCCAGATGATCCGCTACCAATAGCGTGAACAGTTACGGTATCTACACCATAAGGAATACGCCAACGGCTTGGAGTGCTTATTCCGGTTGAACCATTTTCATTTAATACTTCTGTGTACGAGTTCCCAATCGTCACTACCGGGGTGTAAGTAATGATAATTAGACCTTGGCCTCCGGTTCCCCCGCCGCCACCGTAATTTACACCCGCAACGGGCGTTACTGTTCCACAAGACCCAGTAGATCCAAACCCACCACCACCCCCTGCTGGTCCGTAGGTGTTTCCAAGGTAATCAGTCCAAATTAAATCGGCGCTTCCAGCCCCACCAACATTATCAGTGGTATTTCCCCCGCCCCCGCCACCATTTGTACCTGCGGTTGGTGATGATCCTCCTGTGCCGCCGCCTGTTCCTAAACGATTGTTACCACCATTGCTATTTGTAGCAGAGGATCCACCGTTTGCACCGCCCCCACCACCCACAAGATTGCTATTTTGATACCCATTTCCACCATTTCCGTTTGGCCCCGCAGCTCCTCCAGAACTATAAAATATTACATATCCACCACAACACCCTTCTTGCCTAGCATACCCACTACCACCAGAAAACTTTGCGTCAGGATCTCCCACACCACCAGAAGCCAAACCACCCAAAACAGGCCCGTATCCACTAGGACCAAGGCCGCCACCTTTTGCCAAAGCACCATTTGTAGCAGAAGATGGAGCTGCATTAGTGGTTTTGTTAAACCAAGTGTCGCCCCCAGCGTTAACACTGAATCCTACTGTTCCACCAGAACCTACGTTTATATACGCAAACGCTAATGGGGTTAGGGAAACATTAGTTGATTTTGAATACGCGCCACCACCCAAACTTCCTGCGCCAATACAATGAATAGTCGCAGATGTGCAATCAACCGGAACCCTCCAACGAGTCCCCGACGTAATTGCAATCGTTACGGTAGGCATTAAATAACTTCCGGCGTAACTTCGTTTTGCATTGTCCCTGCAAGAACAATAGCCTTACCGTTCCAAACGTATCCTTCTGGCACTTCTTCCAGCCGCCAGCCTTCTTCAACCCAATCTGTTGGCTCGGCCATGATTGTGTTAACAAACTCGCCTTTGTCGTTAAACAACACGCACGTTGTCATTCCTGCTCCTTGGCGGGGAACACGTTAATGAATATAGTGTTGTCTACCAACGCCTCAACTTCGTGCCATTCTTTTTCTTTAAGGATCACGGGCGTAGTGTCTTTGTCCATCTCTCTGTAAAAATTCTCTTTACGGATGGCGACTTTACCGGCAACGCACATAGTCAGGTGAGCAAACGTGTGCTCATGGCGCGGAAGACCTTCTCCCGCGTTTGCGTGGTAAACCGAAAATCTTACCTTGTTATATAAAAAGGTGTAGGTGGGGGGAATGTTCTTCATGCCCCATCCCTAATTAAGCGCCAGTCAACGTGAACGTGTAGGTCACGTTCAGAATATCGCTAGTAACAACAGTGCGGTCGCCACCAGTGAAGTCCGAAGCGGAGAACAACGTACCGGTATTGCCCGGAGACTTCGCTTGTACACTCGTTAAAAACGCCCCAGCAACCGTACCGCCGCTGGTAATAGTAAACGCAACAGCGGATGAGTTGGTAACTATTGATTTGTTATTGCTTCCAGAGGTGTCTGAGGTATTAGTAAACGATGGCGCCCCCCTATTTGTGGTAGAACCACCGGAAATTGAATAACTCGTGAACTCAGTCCAACCTCCGTGGCTTCCCATCGTGTCTGCAATTGCAAACGAGGTGCCAGAACCGGGGCCATTAACCAGACCAATGTACCAAGTGGTAATCTGGGTAACGCTAGTAAGCGCAGTACCAGCCATGTACACAACCCCGGCGTTGACTACCAAGTTGGAGTTGTTTTCTTCCCACTTAAGATTTCCGTCTTTGTCATAACAAAGAACGTGAAACCGACCAGATGCAACTAGTTTTTCCATAATTTTTACGCCAAAAAGCGCAATCTATACAGAGCACGCAAATAAATTTCAATGATGTTGTCAATTAATTGCTGCAAAGACATATCCGTCTTGTCAACAATTTCGTACCGACAAGCCTCAATTTCTTTCAACTGCTCTTCCAAAAACTCAACAATATTGGTTGTTTTTTTGGCGGTCATCAAAGTGATCGGCCCAATCAAGCCATGCCGGCCCTGATAGGCTTCGGCAAAATCATCTGCCGCTTCAACAATTAACTCGTAAAAATGACCAAGCGCCTTGTGTTTGCTGTAGCTTCGCGTGTTTAGATGTACCGAGTGCGCTACATCCCGCGCAAGAAATAGCATCCCTACAAAATCCGCGCATTTCATTGCATAACCCCTTGCTGTAATGCGTACTCAGCCTGTTCCGGCATCATTTCCATTTGCGTAGGTTCTTCACGCATTTCCGGCATCAACATACTTTGTGATTCCATAGCCGCAGCCACTACACCCATTGCAATGTCTTGTATCTGCTGCTCTGACATACCCGCCTGAACCGCGCTAATACGTTTAGTCTCGGCGTCAAACGCCTTGATTTTAGCTTCGTAGTTTTTGCGTTCCATGTCCTGCGCTTCCATCGACTTGCCGACATTTTGCAACATCTGGTGCAACTGATCCAACTCTGCCGCCATCGCTTGCATCTGCTGGTTGGCAGCTTGCAGTTCTGGATTATCCTCGGCGTCACCCATGAGTTTGGGATCAATCGTCTTGGCAAACCGCTTTGCCATTTCTTGAGCTCCAGGCCAGTCCATGTTCTTGACAAACAAGTCGCCAGCTACTGACCAAAGTTGCGGGTTACCCTGCAACAGTTGCGCCATCGCCTCAAGTGCCTCTTGGCGCTTGGTGGCGTAGCCCGGACCAGTTGCAACCACCACGTCGTACTTACCAACAGACGGGTTGTAGATCTTGTCAATCACAATCCCATCTTGGTTTTGGATCTTACGCACCGGCTCAGCTTGCATCGGGTCAATCTTGACCATCTTCGTCTCGCCATCAATCCCGATAATACGGGCGATGCGCTGCGTGTCGTAAATCTTGGGAATCAACTGAACACATTGCCGACCAATGTGCCGAACCGCCCGTGCTAGGTTGTCTTGATAGTGGTAAGTGCCAACATCACCCTCACGCTGACGAGCCAAAATAGCCCTGCCGGAACGCTCGTTAGAAGTCATGCCTAGCGAGGCGTTGTACTGCCCCGTTGCAGACTTGATGTCCTCGGAAGCACCAACTTTAGCTTGCAACAGGCCAGATGAGGCCATTGGCGGCTGCGCCCGTTGTGGCAGCGGCAATATTGCGCCTTGGCCGTCCGTTACATCTGGGTTGACCTCCAAATAAGGCCAATTATTTGTGTTGGCGGTCTTCCACTGGGTTTCATACCCCTCAAACTGACCGCCATAACCAATAAACGGGGCTTTTGGGGCCAGCGCCAGCATCTCTGCCTCTTGGCTAGTCCAATAGTTGTACATCCGTTGGGCATCTTTGGCGTTTCGCACCAGCCCGCTGATGTAAATGCGGCCTTCAACCTCGTATTCGTTGCCAATTACCCGCACAACGGGGATGCAATTACCGGCCCATTCCTGCTTTTCAAGGATTTCGTAGCCGTTTATTTTTGTCCAACAGATCTTTTTGCGATCCGCTTGGCGTGACTTCTTCGGTTTGCCGTAAACCTTCCGCAACTCCTTATCTTCCGGCGTTCCATCAAACGCAGTCACGTTGCCGGGGTACAAATTCAACGTCTGCTTGTCGTATTCGCAGTAAAAATACTCAGCAATACGGATTGTGTTGGTGTTGAGCCATTGGCTCAAGTTCTGATCCCCTACACCCAACGTCTCAAGCGTGGAAACTGGCGATGCGTTGGGGAAAAGCCGGTGGTATTCCTCTTGGCTCAAGTCTTCCGTGATAAAACACCACTCGGCATCGCTGCCGCACGGGTCTTGAATCAGCGGGTCCATGTAGACCGAGAAACTGTTCCTGACGCGGGCAATCTTGATGTCTTGGTCAAACGTATTGTCGTCGCAATACTCGGTCAGAATGCGGATATAACCCTCGCCGTAAGCGACTTGGTTCTCACAGGCAGTATCGTAGGCCACATCGGCATCCGAGATGTACTCAATATGCCGGATCATGCCGTTGAAAATCTCGGCAACCTCAACGTCAGCGTTGTCATCTACAGGGATGACCTTGACACTAGGTCGATTCTGGCGCTGATCGTTGGTAATCTGGTGAACGTGCTGCGGCAGCTTATTGATTGTCAAGCATGGCCGCGCATTGATCGTCTGACCCTGCACCGCACCACGGGTCGCCAGCACATCTGCCGGCCATTGCCACTGGTTATCCGGTGAACCAGCATAGAACCGCAGATCGTCTAACTCATCTTCCCGACTCTCGGAATACGCCGAGATAGCCATTGACAGGCGATCCCGCGCTGTGGACAACACATCCGAGTCGCTCTTAAGTGGCTTACCACCCAGAGCAACGTTGCCAACAGCGTTAATCCCGGTGTAGTCAGAAGCCATCAACACTTCCAGCGTTTAAGTGACGCCTTGGCCCGTTCCGCATCGCCTTTAGCGTGGGCCACAACGCCTTCCATTCTAGCGCAGAAGCTAGATTTTCTGCCTTTATCCGCTTCCGTCTTCGGATTGGGTGCTGGTGCTTTCAAATTACTACCAGTTTCCCGATTGTACTTTTCACGCCCCTTCTCGGTCAGGCCCGCGCCTTTACTGGCCGGCAACTTCTCACGACGCCCGACCGATAACGATACGCCTTTCTTCATTTCCTATTCTTTAAAAATTTAGCCGCATCTTCAGGCGTTTTTAAGTTTAACGAGTCTGGGTTTACACCTGTGTCCCGCATAAAATATTCTTTCCATGCCGTAGGGTGTTCTGCCGACTTAAGCATTTTACCCCCCGGAAGCGATGAAGGCCAATGGAAACGATTGTTGTCATACGGGTCGCGTTCAGGTTGCACACCGGCTTTCCACGCAGCCCTGTAATCATAGTCTTTAGTGTTTAAGTCGGGTTCTTCGCCGTACTCTTTTACAAACTCGCCAAACCAACCTGTACTCCTAATCCAATTCTGAAACGCCACCTCATCGTCTGGTGCTTTAACCTTGCGGGTGCGACCAACTTGCGCTGCAAGCATTGGATAACCAGTGTACGCGCCCACCTGACCTGCAAGCGCGTTTGTTGGGTATGGTGCTAACGCATTTGCGGGCATTACTTCTTCTTGGCAGTCTTCGCCGACTCTTTAAAGTCTTTGGCAGTCGGTGCATTTTTGCTACCAACCTTGTTCATCTTCTCGCCAGAACCCGCTTTAATACGTTCCTGCTTCGCGTGAATATTAGCGTAAAGCCCTGGTTTCTTGCTCATTTCTTTGCCGCCGCGCGTTTGGTTGCGTATGCAATTGCGACTGCTTGCTTGACCGGCTTACCGGCCTTAACTTCAGTCTTAATGTTCTCTTTGAACGCTTTGGAGGAAGCAGACTTTTTAAGCATTGTTTACGCACCCATCCAAGATCCAGACATTGTAGACCCGCTAGACTTTAACGTCCTAGGTGGCTCTTTGTATTCTCGATGCGCCACAGGGTAAGCAAAGGTCACGGCCAACGCATCAGCCGCATCAGGACTCGCCAATCCCCGAGATTTCATCTCTTTCTTACCCTCAAGGAAGATTGTACCCGCCGAGTTGGGTTTTTTCATTGGCCCAACCAAATCTGCCTTTAACTGCCGATCCTTCGGAATGCTCGCAGACCGTAACCAGTCTCGCATAGCACCCCACATTTCAGCCCGTTTATTGCCCCACATAATCGGGTTTTTGGCTTTCCAACCAAAATTTACCCCTCGCACCTTATACCTTTGTTCAACCAATCGGTCAAGTATTCCATACCCTAGGCCACCCTCATCAATCACCGTCAGCGTGGGCTTGTACTCCTCAATCGCATCAATGACATTACCAACAGTCGTCATTGTGTCATCCCCCCTAAACCGCTTAATCGCAACAATGTCGCGCCCTTGGCGCACCACAATCACCGTTGAATCTAATCCCCCTCGCGCCGGATCAACACCAATGACAATCGGCGCGGTTTGATCCTTGTATTTTTCCCGCTCCATCGCATCATCCACCAAGCGCGGTCCAATGAACTGGTCGTCCCCACTAGCCGGAAACTCCCCGTATACCTCCACCCGCGCTTGAGGAGAATCCTCCCCATACTCGGCGATGATCTGCTCATACGTATTCTTGTCAGTCCCCTCAACCTCCCTGGCATCAATCTGCCGGCCCTTCCAAAAATCCCGCTTGCCGTGAAATGTCTCAAAAAAGTACCCACTATTTCTCCTTGGGTTACTAAACGCAAACCAATACCGATCTAGGATGTTCTCGGTAAAGAACCCAGCACCCACCGCCCAAATCGGGTCCGGTATCCCGCTTGCCTCGTCAAAAATCAGCATCATCCCATCATGGTTGTGAACCCCGGCATAAGCATCCGGGTTTTCCTCACTCCACAACTTGCCCTCTGCCGCCCAGTAGCGCGTACCTTTCTTCAGATCCCGCTCAACCAGTTCCGTTAACCAAGCCGCCGGCACGATCTTAGTCGCGCTGATTTCCCACCAATGGGAATTAATGATCATTGCTTGCCACTTGGTCAACTCGCCCCAGGTCACCGAGCGTAGCTGGCTCTCGCTGTTGGCGCTCACGATCACCGTCGAGCCGATTCGGGTAGAGAGCATCCACAAAATCAGCCAACTCACCAGCGCAGACTTGCCAATACCACGGCCACTAGACACCGCCTCGCGCAGCGTCTGCATATCCACCTGCCCCTGATTGTCCTTAATGTGCTTGGCAATGTCGCGCAGGATCTCGCGCTGCCACTTCCTCGGACCGCCAAACTTAGCCAGCGGTGTATTGGGTTGGCCCCACGGAAACGCAAACAAGACGAACGCCTCCGGGTTATCAGCAATTGTTGGCGACCATAACTTGGTCATCAGGATCTGTTCGTCTTCGGCGCTATAACGAGTTTTTTGCATTTTTAGAAAATAAAAAAAAATTGGCGTGGGGCCACCGTTACCGTGACCGGTCGCCCGCCGGCCCTCCCCGGCCCCTCGGCGCGTGGCGGGAGCCGGTCGCCGGCCCTGCCGCACCCGATGTGGGAGCCGTAGGGGGAATCAAATCATTGCGCTAACCCGTTGATTTTATTGCGTTTTCCTCACCGCGGTCGCTAATGTTACCCCCGATGTTACCCCCTATGTGGTCAACCGTAACGGGCGTAACCTCAACCGTAACTGGCTCAGTTACGGTTAGTAACGGCGTATCCATCTCAATAATCTCAGCCTCGATGAGCCGTGCTTGCGCCTGGGCGAGCGCGTCGGTGATGCTGATGTTGCCGCTCAGTTCGATCTGGCGCGGTGCTTCGGTCCAGCGCATCTGCGTTTTCGTCCACCAGATCAAGCTCGCCACATCGCCAGCCATTGCCTTCTGAAAGAGCGTCTTGCCGATCCCGGCGTGAGCTTTAGCGCGGCCTTGCTCAAGGTTCTCCTTAAACCGTTCACGCAAAGTCGAGACGCCAATACCGCCGCGAATCAACGATGCGATATGCGCTTCAGCAACGCCATAACCAGCCATTGCCTCGACTTGCTTGCGCTCTTCGTCCGTTGGTTCAAAGCGGGGGCGACCCGCATTTTCCCTTGCACCACCGTGACGATTTTGTTGTTGGTGACTTTCAACTTCCATTCGATGCTAACTCATTGAATGTTATAGAGTTTTCTGCATGGATTGCTTGATTGCCTGTGTAATCCTGCCAACGCTTTACTATCACGTCGCAATACTTTGGGTCAAGCTCCATTGCTAGGCATTTCAACCCCAAGCGCTCAGACACAACTACAGCAGTTCCGCTACCGCCAAACGGTTCATAAACACTATCTCCTGGCTTGCAATGATTTGAATAAGCCTTTTCATACAAGATTGCCGGCTTTTGTGTGGGGTGGTTGGTTTTTTCTTCTTTGCTTCCACCCATTATGTGGTTTGGTGGGGCGGCATCCCAAATTGTGGTTTGCTTTCGGTCCCCAACCCAGCCGTGGTTAGCGCCCTTTCTAATTGCATACCAGCAGGGTTCATGTTTAAAGTGATAATCACTTCTCCCCATTACCATTACTGATTTATTCCAAATAATCTGCTGTTTTGGTTCTAAATTTGCTTTTCTTAGGCTTTCCATTACAACGTCTGTAAATGAAGACGCGTGCCAAACATAAGCAATATTTCCTTGAAACAAAACCCATACATCAGTCCAATTTGCTCTATCGTCATTAGCAACAAGGTTTTGATTTCCCTTGCCCATTGCCTTTGATCCGAAAGCCTTATCCCTCCAAGATTGATCAAGAACCACCCCATATGGTGGGTCGGTTACCATAATATTTGGTTGTTGCCCATCCATCAGCTTCTCAACCGCGTCAATCGACGTAGAATCGCCGCACATCAGTCGGTGCTGTCCTAGTATCCAAACGTCGCCCAATCGCGTTGTAGGCTCTTCTGGGGCCTCTGGAACGGCATCCTCATCCGTTAACCCAGGTTCAATCTCTAACGGCGTGAGCGCGTTGATCTCATCTAGGCTAAAACCAGTCAAATCTAGGTCAAACCCTGTTTCGCCCAGCTCCTTGAGTTCAAGGGCTAGCATTGAGTCATCCCAACCCGCGTTCAGGGCCAGTTTGTTATCGGCCAGAACGTAGGCTCGCTTTTTCGCATCGCTCCAGCCACGGGCAACCATCACGGGGACTTCACGCATCCCCAGACGCTTCGCTGCCATCGTCCTGCCGTGACCAGCGATGATTCCCCCATCCTCATCTACCAACACCGGGGTAGTCCAACCCCACTCGCGGATCGAAGCAGCGATCTGCCCTACCTGCTCATCCGAATGCGTCCTGGCATTTCTTGCGTAGGGGATCAGTTTTTCAATCGCCCATTTTTCAATTTTTTCTGCTGGATCGGTCATCTTTCAATTTTCCCCTCAAGGTGAAACCTTAACGTACCTTTTCGCCCGCATCGTACCGTAACTACCGTAACTCCTATAGGAGGAGTTACGTTACGTTACGGTAAACTCGCCTTTGCCCCCCGTAACCAGTTACGGCTAGTTACGGTAGGTTACGGTAGTTACGGCATAACTTTTAGAATGAGTTTAGACCCCAATTCCCTCTCCTTAACGACCCAACCTTTCTCATGTCTGCCTATAATTTCAGCATCGGTTAGGTCCCTGATGATCATCCCAGGCTTGGCCGAGGCTTTAAGATGCTGATCAACTGCGGTGGCTTTGATGCCTTGCTCAATCAGAAATGTCTTAAACGCATCTCTGCTGACATATGGCATCTCGTCCAGCACTTCCGCACCGCCAACAAACCAAGCCCGCTCTAAGTTGGTTTTGTGTTCATCTAGCTTAGTGGCTTTGGGCGTCGGCATCCTCAAATCGCCTTCTTGAAACATCTCAAACACTGCGCCAAGCAGCGGCAACCCGTCTTCGTCCTGCCAACCCAGATCTACTGGGCTTAAGCAACCAAACAGATCCGTTGGCTCTGGCGCATCCTTTTGCTTGGTACAACTAACCACAATCTCATGTGACTTGCCATGAACCAAGATACTTGCGTCCAATGCCCCGCGCCACGCGCTAGAACCCCGCGCACGCTGTTTTGCCTCGCTGTTGTGTCCAAGGTGATGCACAAGCATGGTTGTGGCACTGAGAGCCATTGAGACCACGTTACAGGCATTGATCATCGCCCGCGTGTCTTTGGCGCTGTTCTCGTCGCCTGACATATGGTTATTCAGCGTATCGATGTTGACCAGTACAACTGGCTCTGACGTTAGCGCCCGGACTGCCGCGATCACCTGCGCTGCTGCGCCTGGGGCGTCCATGTCCAACGCCTTGTTGCTGATCAACAAGTTGTCCAGACTGGTCACTTTGTTACGCTTACACCAACTGGCAATCCGCTGGCGCATCCCGTAGTTACCCTCGCCGGCCAGATACACAACGATCCCCGGCTTGGTTTTGATGCCGTGCCACGATATGCCGCTGGCAATACAACAAGCCATGTCCAGCGCAACAAACGTCTTACCCACTCCCGACTCGCCATACATCATCGCGGTGGCGTATGCAGGTAACCACCCCTTCACAATCCACGGCACAGGGCTTGGTTGGCCCAAGAAGCTCGTTGCACGGGTCAGGAAGTAGTCGCGTGTCTCCTCTTGTGTAAAAAGCGTGTCAAGGGCCGCAGAACCAAGCGCGTTACTGGCCGCAACGTCTGCGTCTGGCTCGTACCGCGTGACTGACCTTGCGATCTGCTTGATCTCACTTGATGGCAGTGGGATCTCACACCGTGTCTCGTTCGCAACACTAATCGCGGCTAAAATCTCGGCTTCCGTCATCCCAAACGAGCGCATCGCACCGGCCAGACTGGTCAGGCCATCGTTACGGTTACCTTGAATCAAATCCCCGTTAGTTGTGGGCGCTACCTTGCGCTGGCCTAGCAGCGGCAACCAACTATTTGGTATAGCACTCGGCGCTACACCGTCTAATGGATCGCTGGACGCTTCCCACTCGTAGGCGCGGTGCTCAATCGTTGACGGGTAAGCAATGTAGTAGCGCCCATCGGATAGCAGGTCAATGCCCTCGCCAAGCTTGCAGGATCGGATGCCATCCACGTGCTTGGCGACGTAGTGCTGCCCGCCACCTGCGGTGAGCGCCATCGCGCCGTCTGGCATAGGGCCGTACTGATTTAGCCATTGCTCCCAGCTCTGGTCACCACCGTTGCGTGGGTCAATGTCAAACACCACGATCCCGCTGGTGCTACCACAGGCAATACCAATGTTGAACTCTGGGTTCTGGGTCCACCAGCGCCGAATCTGATCTAGCTCTGTGGTTGCATCGTTGACCCCGTGGGCGGTAGCTGGAACCTTGCCGTTGGGCACTACAGGTAGAACTTTCCAGCCCCATGAGGCGTAAGTCAGGGCGGCTTCAATCTTGTTCATGGTCTGCACGCAGCTTTCCCTCAGTCTTAACTTCGATTTCGTATTGACGGGCCATCGGGGGCCGTTCACCCCACCGATAGATCACCTGCGGCCATATTCCAAGCGCATCGGCGAGCTTTTTCAAGCCCCCAAAAAATTGTATCGCCTCGTTCGTTGTCACTTTTTTTCCACCTCGGTTGAAACTTTGTGTTGACACTCTAAAGTTAAACGGGCAAAGTAGCAACAACTGCACGAACCGATGGCCGGACGGTGCAGCAACACAGAGGTACACGAAATGAACGAAGCACATTACAAACTTGAAGAGCAAGCAGAAGCCAAGTATCGCGCAGCCGTGGCGGCGCATCGTGCTGCTTGGAACAGCGGCGTTGAAATTGGCTACGCTGAAATTGACGCAGCAAAAGCGGTTCTGTTGTCGATTCGTGATCGTGCGTATCGCAGCGCGGAATGGAAATTCGCTGCGGAGTGGGACGCTGCTGAACGCCGCCGCCTTATGTTAGATGACGCATAAGGCAAACCAACCGGGGGCCTCGGCCCCCACAACCAAGGAGTAACCATGAAGTTTGAACCGAAAGAAGACCCGCCTTGGGTCATTATCTTGGCGTCTGTAGCAGTCGGTGCATCAGCGGCCATTGTGCTGTTCTTGGCTTTGAGTGGGGGTCTGTAATGGCGATCCAACTTAAACGCACGAAAGAAGCCACCGCGCAAGCGGTAAAGCTGTTGGTTTACGGTCAAGCCGGGGCGGGTAAGACCAGTCTTATCCCAACCCTGCCGAAACCCGTGATTCTAAGCGCAGAGGGAGGTTTGTTGAGTATTGCCGATACCAACCTACCCTTTATTGAGATCACGAGCATGGATGATCTTAGGGAGGCTTATAAGTGGCTGAACAGCAGCGCCGAAGCGGCAGAGTTTGAGTCGGTGGCGCTGGACAGTATTAGCGAGATCGCCGAGGTGGTGCTGAACGCTGAAAAGAAGATCAACAAAGATCCACGCGCTGCCTACGGTGCAATGCAGGAGCAGATGGCAGACATCATCCGAGGCTTCCGCGATCTCCCCGGCAAGCACGTCTACATGAGTGCCAAGTTAGAGAAGACGCAAGACGAGATGGGCCGTGTTTTGTACGCACCTTCAATGCCGGGTAACAAGACCGGCCAGTCGCTACCTTACTTCTTTGATGAGGTGCTGGCTTTGCGCGTGGAGAAAGATGCCGAGGGCTACACCCGCCGCGCCTTGATGACCGATGGTGATGGGTTATGGCTTGCCAAAGACCGCAGCGGCAAGTTGGAAGTGTGGGAAGACGCTGATCTTGGGGAAATTATCAAAAAAATTGGAGGTGTGGCATGAGAGTGTTTGACGACATTACGCTTGACGAACTGGCCGAGCGTTGGATCGGCTACAAGGAAGCCGAGAAGGTGGCCGTTGAGAAACGGCGCGATATTGAGGACGAGATTGCTAAAAAGGTCAATTTCCCAGAGACGTTTGAGGGGACCGAGAACGTGGTGCAAGTCGGGTCACCTTTTGCAATTAAGATTGAAGGTCGGGTCAACCGCACGGTCAACGCTGACAAGTTGCTAGTCATCGCCCATGAGACGGGTAGTGAAGAGCATTTGTCTACGGTGTTCCGTTGGAAACCCGAGATCAATATGACAGTCTGGAAAGCCACAGACGAGTCAATTACCAAACCGTTTGCGGCAGCAATAACTGCCAAGCCCGGTCGACCATCGTTCACCATCACAAGGAAGTGAAATGCTTTTAGACGAAACCTTTGACGTTGCCACGCTGCCTCAGTCGGAGCGCAACTTTGAACCCCTGCCCGCTGGCTGGTACACCGCAACAATCTCTAACGCAGAAGTGATGCCTACGAAGATGGGTAATGGCAAGTACATCAAGATCCGCTACGACATCCAAGGCCCGACGCACCAAGGGCGCGTGGTGTTTGGCAACCTGAATGTACGCAACGCCAACCCGAAGGCCGAAGAGATCGGTCGCCAGCAGTTGGGCGAGATCATGCGGGCGATTGGCCTGACAAGCTTGAAAGATACGGACCAGATGATCGGCGGCAACTTGTCGATCAAGCTCGACATTCGTATCTCAGAGCAATACGGAAACAGCAACGAGGTGCGCGGGTTCAAGTCGTTATCTGGCGGTGCTGCACCTGCACCAAAGGCTGCACCATCAGTTCCCGCTGCCGGTGTAAAAGCCGCGCCACCGTGGGCTAAGAAGTAACAGGCAAAAAAAATGCCCCGGAGGAGTGCCGGGGCAAAGATACCAAGGAGAGAGCACGAAATGAAAATACCTGACGCTCAGTATAGCATCCCCGAGCTAATCGACCAGCACCACGCAGACAAGCCTGAGAAGCCAAGGGCGCATCTTGGTGCAAGCCAACTTGGTCACGCTTGCGACCGTTGGCTATGGCTGTCGTTTCGCTGGGCAGTAGCAAGTAAGTTTGAAGGCCGAGTCCTGCGAATGTTTCGTCGCGGCCAGAACGAAGAAGCAACAATCAAGGAGGATTTGCAAGCCATTGGTATCCAGTTCAAGCCAGGGATGGCGCAAGAGCGCGTGGATTTTGGCTGTCACATCAGTGGGAGCATAGATGACATCGCACTATCTGGAGTGCCGGGAGCGCCACAGAAGAAACACGTTTGTGAGTACAAAACCCATAACAAAAAATCGTTTGAACAAGTCGAAGACAAGGGCGTGGAACGTGCCAAGTTTGATCACTTTGTGCAAATGCAGTCTTATATGCACGGCACTGGTATTGATCGGGCGCTATATGTGGCTGTCTGCAAAGATGACGACCGCATCTACACCGAGCGGGTGGAGTACGACAAAGGCGTTGCCGAAAACGCAATAGCCAGAGGCAAGCGCATTGCATTGTCAGACCGGATGCCAGAGCCGTTAAGCGTTGATCCTAGCTGGTATCAATGCAAGTGGTGTCCTGCTCATGAGTTTTGCCACGGCGATCGCCTGACCAAAGAGGTCAACTGCCGCACCTGCGCCCATAGCACAGCTACTGAGAATTCCAAATGGATCTGCGAGCGCCACGCAGGTAGCGAGATACCGGTTGAATGGCAGCGTGAGGGTTGCAACGCCCATGTCCTGCACCCTGACCTGGTGCCGTGGAAGCGCAAAGAAGCCGGCGACCAGTGGCAGGCAATCTACGTCATCAAGGGCAAGGAAGTGGTCAACGGCGAGCCAGGGGACGGTGTGTACGGCTCTAAAGAGTTGGTCGCTAACGCCGAAGCCTGTGCTGAGTCTGATGAAGGGATGATTGAGTTTCGCAAGGTGTTTGATGCAAGGATCACGGGGTGATCCTGCGTGACTACCAGCAGCGGGCCATAGATGACCTGTACAACTGGTTTATTGCCGGCTATTTGGGCAACCCCTGTTTGGTGTTGCCAACTGGATCTGGCAAGAGCCACATTGTTGCCGCCATCTGCGAAGACGCGCTTACCAAGTGGCCTGAGACTCGCATCTTGATGTTGACCCACGTTAAGGAGCTGATTGAACAAAACGCCGAGAAGATGTACGTACATTGGCCTGACGCACCGCTTGGGATTTACAGCGCGGGTATAGGGCGGCGTGAACTGCATCAGCCGATCACGTTTGCTGGCATCCAGTCGGTGCGGGACAAGGCAGCGCAAATTGACTACGTTGATCTGGTGATCATTGACGAGTGCCATTTGGTGAACCACAAGGACACGGGCGGCTATCGTGACTTGTTACGCCAGCTTCAACGCATCAACCCTAACCTGCGGGTCATTGGCCTGACCGCCACGCCGTACCGGCTAGGCCACGGCATGATCACGGATGAGCCGGCGATCTTTAACGCCTTGATTGAGCCGGTGACGATTGAGGAGCTGATCTTCAAGAAGCATCTGGCCCCGCTGCGTTCAAAAATTACTGCAACTGCGTTGGACACAACCGGCGTTGCAAAGCGCGGTGGCGAGTTTGTAGAAGGCGAGTTGCAGAAGGCAGTCAACACCAAAGACCAAAACGTCCGAGTCGTATCAGAGGTGATTGCGCTGGCAGAAGACCGGCAGCATTGGTTGTTTTTTTGCACTGGCGTGTCCCACGCCGAGAATGTCTGCGAGATTCTCAACTATTGGGGTGTACCCGCTAAGTGCGTGACCGGCGACACGCCCAAAAAAGAGCGCGAAAAGATCATTGAGGAGTTTAAGACCGGCAAGATCAAGGCGTTGACTAACGCCAACGTGCTGACCACGGGCTTTGATTACCCAGACATTGACTTGATAGCCATGATGCGCCCAACGATGTCGCCTGGGCTGTACATCCAGATGGCCGGTCGAGGGATGCGCCCCAAGAGCCACACCGATCATTGTTTGGTGTTGGATTTTGCCAAGGTGGTTGCAACGCATGGGCCGATCACAAATGTCCAATCTCCCAAAAAGGGAGGTTCTGGCGACGGCGTTGCACCGATAAAAATATGCGACAACTGCAACGAGATCTGCGCGTTGGCGGTGCGCGTATGCCCAGCTTGCGGGACGGATTTCCCCGCTGTTGAGCCTAAGAGGTTGAAGTTACAGCATGACGACATTATGGGCGATAGCGGGACCGAGATGGCGGTTACCGATTGGTCTTGGCGGCGTCACGTTAGTCAGGCCAGCGGCAAGCTAATGGTGTCAATCACCTACTACGGTGGCTTGAGCGATATTCCTATTACGGAATATTTGCCAATACTTCACTCTGGGTTTGCCGGTGAAAAAGCGTTGGGTACGTTGTATTACATCGCCAACAAGGCCCAGGCGGTACTGAACCAAATCAACGAAGTTGCCGAGTCGGACGCGGTTGATTATGTGGTGGCGCAGATGAACCAAGGGTTTTCCCCAGTATCCATTGAGTACAAACGCGATGGAAAATTCTTCAGAGTGGTCAAGCGCAAATGGTGATGCCAACCGAGCATGAAGAGCAACGCGAACTGGTCCGATGGTTTCGGCAAACTTACCCAGATGTGCGGATTTTTGCTATCCCTAACGGTGAGAAGCGCAGCATTAGCGTGGCAAGTAGGTTGAAGGCAGAGGGTGTTAGCGCCGGGGTTCCTGATTTGTTTGTCCCCTCATGGGGTTTGTGGATTGAGATGAAACGCCAGAAAGGAGGTGTGATACGACCAGAGCAGAAAGACTGGATCAATTACCTACAGGGCTGCGGGCATCGGGTCATTGTGGGGTACGGGTTTGACGATGCCAAAACCAAAATCGGAGAGCAGAAGTGACCAAGAAACAAAAACCAGAATTTAAAGTTAATTTTAGCCTTGCAGAACAAAATCAACGCAATACAGATTACAACCTAGAGCCTGTGTTTAGGTTGCCCAACAGCGATGAAATTGTGGTCCCGCATTATGTTGAGCCGCACAAATGGGTGGGATTGGGTGCAATTACGTACACAACCGATGAGTTACTCAACTCCCGTGCGGTTCCAGAGCTTCAATGTCTGTGGTCAAGGCCGTGGACAGAAAAGATTATTTTCCAAGGTAAAAATCGTTCGTTTAGCAGCGCAGAACTCAAAATCTTGATAAAGGCAAGGCTATGACCAAAACAGAAGCGTGGCGCAAATGGTGGTCTGTAATTCACAAGACCGTCCCCGCTGGTAGTTATGATCCAAGGGAAGCACCGATGTGGAATGCCTGGGAAGCGGCCTGGGAGGAAGCAACCAAACAATCTCAAGTTGAGATTACTTATCTTAAAGAGCAGTTGATGCGGGCCAATACGCACGATGGGGCGTATAAAGCTGCGTTCTTAGCTGGTCAAATGGCTGCGCGGGGTGGGAGTTGGAAGTGAAGCTGATCTGCAATCCCGATCGGGAAGAATCCGCAGGAAAGCCTACTAATAGCGAAGCACAATTACCGAACGGGAAACCCATGAACAGAGAAGACATCATCCGCATGGCGCGGGAGGCTGAGTTGGAGAAGAACACATGAAACTTGACAACATACCAATTGCAGACAAAGGCCGAGACGCTGCATGGGCTAAGTTCATAAAGCGTAAAGATGTTAAAGAGTTCTTCAAAGATAAAGAAGACACGTTTAGATTCCCGTTAGAGCGTGGCTGGTACGAAGTGTGGTGTCAGGCGTGGGAAGCGGCAATCGAGGAGAAGAACGATGACTAAGATCCTGTGCTGGTTATTCGGCCATAAAAACGTCATCAGTTGCATTGATGATCACTACCGTTACACGCATGACAGATGCCAGCGGTGCGGCGCTAATCTGCCGGCTGGGCAACACAAATTCTATGAGGATTGGTCATGAGATACGGCATACTTGACGACGAGGGCAAGGTGGTACGGTGGGTTTGGCGTCCCCCGCTATACCCGCACATCGTGCAGAAAATCAAACGCCAGCGGAAACCAAAACTGGATCTATCTAACGTACCGGACGCACTATTTTGAGGTAAATATGAGCCAACAGAAGGTTCTTGATTATTTGAGCGAACACGGAGAGATGGCAAGAAAAGAAATGCAAGTGCCAGGAGTAACGCCTAAAGCGTTGTTTGGGATACTAAAGCGTTTGTGCGCCAATGGCTCTGTTTCCAAACGTGAAGTTGGAGAAGAAAACAGAAAGTATTTTGTGTTTAACATCGGCCCTCCTTCTGTAGAGCCAGAGTACTCGTATATCCTTAGAAACTTACCCAGAAAGGACTTTCATGGCTAATTTTGAAACGTGGCAGTATGACAACCTTGTAAAATTTGCAGTAAAAGCAAACGAGCGGCTGGCGCTGCTAAATGCGGAGATTGATGCGCTAAACGCCGACTTAAAGACGGCGATTAACGCTTACCGCGACCTACTTCGCCGCGACACCCTTGGATTTCTCGAAACTCCTCATTCCACCAAATCCAAGAAGGCCAGCAAGTAGAGTCATCAACTGTTCAACCTGAAGGTCTGGCGGTGCGGCCAGACCCTTCGGGATAATGTCCACGCCCTGCCCAAACGCCCAGACCCACTGCATCAGAGGGTAGCCAAGAAACTGATAGGCTAGGCCAGCAACGCCAACCCAACCGACAGCAGGACGCCAGCCAGAGACAAATACGCTAGTGCTTGCAGCTTCGATTTTATTGATATCCACCTGGGCGAGATCGGTGGCTTGATCAATTTTCTTTTCCTCCAGAGCGAGTTTGCGCTCTTCGAGCGCCATCTCAAGTCTTTCCTTGTCTGTCGTAATGAGATCACCTGCAACTTTTCCAACTCCTTCAATTATTGACCCAATACCAATCAGATCCATTACTTCAGCCCTTTAAGAGTTCGGTTGAGCCAGCCGAGTAAGAACTTAGACTGGCTACGATTCTTGTTGCAGATGTCGGCATAGCGGGTAATTTTTGCCAAAGCGTAGGACTTCTTGAACGATTCGGGTTCAGCATTGTTGAACTTCTGCAACGTAACAGGGCCAACCGCACCGTCTGGGGTAGCGCCCACGATCAACTGCGCCAACTTAACCGCAACGCTTATGCCAGTGTTTACGCCGAAGTTGAAAACCGACTCTGCAACAGTTTGGTTCGCAATTTCATCCCCTCGTAAACGATCCCAAAACTCAGTTTTATAGAATCCACGTACCATTCCAGTAAGGAGCGGATTGTTGATTTCTTTGTGGTCAATAAGGTTCCAGCCGCCCCACTGGGGGTTTTTGTTTCGTGCAATTCCTGCATAGGTCATCCCTCCGGTATCACCGGGAATAGTGTGTAGAACGTAGCCGCCCTCGTCGCGGATCATTTGCTCAAAAGCAGCGTTGAAGTCGGCCATTATTTCCTCGCCATTCTGTCTTCGATGATACTGATGTGCTTCTGGTTGTCATGGATCATGTCACGGTTGCGTTGAATCTCTTTCTCAAGCTCTTGCCGCAATTTTTCCCTTGCAAGTTCCGCACCGGAGTTAACGGCTTGCTTATTGTCAGATGTAACAACAAGGGAGATCTTGGCGTTGAGTACCGTTACTTCGTGCGTTAGTTTATCAAGCGCAGACATCAAATAGACCACGCAGGTGAAGAGAATTGGAAGCACCGCAAATGCAGTCTTTTCAATAAGCTGGCTTTTGGCCTCAAGTTTCTCGCTCATTGTTTGTCCTTCATCTTGTTGATGATCTCAAACGCAGACTTGACCTTTTCCTCAAGAACCGCAACACGCAGGTCAAGTTTGGACAGCACGATGATGAGCGTGACGATACCAAGTAGTACCGGCCAAGCTTTAAGGAAAAGTTCAACAATTTCCATTAGTACCTACTTACATCAATAAGTTGACCACGGAAGTCAATGATACCTTCGGCGTGTTTGCTGACCAACTCAGGCCAGAGCGGTTTACTGTCTTTCATGGTTATGAC
>Ga0304730_1000438_pt1 | contig 36599 bp, 50 predicted proteins | sample M_130628_MF_Meta_FD_190474 | JGI IMG/M metagenome (GOLD analysis project Ga0304730, IMG submission 190474) | Freshwater microbial communities from Lake Montjoie, Canada to study carbon cycling - M_130628_MF_MetaG (v2) (version 2) | ecosystem: Environmental > Aquatic > Freshwater > Lake | place...
TCCCCAACGAGCTGAAGGCGGAATCGGGCGACAAGATCCTGCCTAAGTTCAAAAAGCTGGTCGCTTGGATCGATAGCCAGCGCCTCGTCTCTGTAGATGATCGCGTTCTAATTAACTCAACCCCGAACGGATCTCTCGTTTCTATGGTGGATCGGCCGCCGACAATCTCTACTCCACTGCAAGTCCGATTTAACGGGACAAAGTTTTTCAGCGTCAGCGAAGGCTACATCAACGGCAAACTGCCTCAAATCAAACCCAGCACAGGCCAACTGCAAGACATCGTCGACCCAGACGGCGTGCCAGCCCCGCCAGCAAAACTACCGGCAGAACGCCCTATCCTAGTGTGCGCCCTTGTTACATTCACCGAAACATTCGCCCTTAAATCCAGCGAGATCGTTTGCAGAAAGCCTAACGAGATCCCACGTACGGGCAGTGCAAATTACGTCGCAAAAGATAAAACCACCTCTGGCCTAATCCCTCTGGCTTACTTGCGTAAAAATAATTTCATTCAGTTCGTTACGCACAACCTGCAGGTGAGGGCTTATCTGCATAACGGATCGCACCGGGTGATCTACTGGCCTGCGTGAAATACACATCACGGCTATGGCAAAAGCTACTGCACAAGGTGGAGCAGTATCTGCCTATCAAATTTGATTACACCGGAGCCGGTATCCGACCGCACCCATGGCAGATTCAGGCACAGTATTACACCGATCCGATCGCAAACATCTCCTACTGGCGGGCGTCCTTGTCGCCGGGCTTAGTTAACGGATTCCCAGCTAAAATTACGATGCAATACTCGGATGCTCCGCTGGCCGCGCAAGAGCGTATAAGGCTAGAAAACATTGAGGCCAAAAAGCCTGCACCTAAAAAGACGGATCGAGTGGCCATCTATCTGGACGAGCAGGCGGCTGTAAAACTATCTTTCCGCAAGATAGGATCTGATGCCGACCCGTCATCCATCACGGCAAACGCAGGCAGCGGAAACATCACCGGCGTATTTGAGAAGGTGCCCGACTTCTTTAAGAGGCTAGGGGTGGCAGATGCTAAAACAGATATTCTGGCCGAGAAGGCTGAAACCCAACGCCTTCTACTAGCGTGCGATATAGTCCTAAATCAGCCGCGAGTATCCCTGACAAACTCAATCTCAATCTCTGCCGCATCGATCAGTACTACGCTTGTCAGTATTAACCCAGGATTCCTGTCTCCTGCCGATCGCGAGGCGACTGTTACTGCGTTGCCTAAGTATGTCGTTCCAACTGAAACCACTAACTTTGCCGATTTGTTCTTTCAACGATTTTTAGACAGTTCGACAGATCGGCTGCACTTAAGCACCGTCTATCTTTTGTCGCCTGTTCTTCCTTTGTTAGATCCGACAGACCTGTCTGAATGGCAGCCTTATATTCAATACAACTGCCATCACAATCTAGTTCACGCGACAAAGCAGATCGAGAAGCGTGACGAATTTACCCCGTTGAGCCTAGTTCTTCCATTTGCGGGCGGAGTCGCCCAGCCGATCTTTGACTATATCTTGGCCGAAAACAACTTCTTTGCCCAAGCGGCTTTGGACTTCTATCAGCAACGCAACCTAGCAGGAAAGTTTTACGCCGTATGAGCCTAGACAAGTCAGCCGAGCGTCGCAAAAAGATCATCGAGGAAAACCGCAGGCTGCGGAAGCTAGGCGTTTTGCAACTGACTGAGCCCGGGCCGTGGTATCCCATCGCTCTCGGCGTGCAGTTCGACCCCTCATTCTTTAAGGGCTTTACAGAGCAGGAGACGGGGATTGACACGCCTCCCGCAAAGTAACCATGGCCACACTCCTTTACGGTAACATCTCCCAGAAAACGGCCAGCTACACGATTGAGCCTGGTTCGATTACCCTGCCTACAGTCGTGCAGGGAGATACCTTTACGCTTGCGGTGCGCCTTACCGAGACGTCTAACAACACCACCACAGTCACCGCGCCTTCCATCTACTCCGCTCGTCTCAGCTATGGCCCGGTGGATGTGGCACCTACGGCTGGCACGTTCAAAGTGCGGGTCAACGCAGTTACATCCAGCGCTATAACCTTAGGATCTACGGCCGCCAGCGTGGCCGCCATCCTCAACACCATCTCAGCCGCTACCGGCTGGAGCGTCACGGAAGATCAAGGCTCCTACATCGTAGGCAGGACGGCCAACTGGACAACCACAAGCGGCATCACCATCGTTCAAAACGAGCTAATCCCAGACAGCTTTGTCCGGGTGACTAGCTATTCCGCAAACAACACTTTCTACCAAGAGCTGCGGCCGATGCAGTCGCCGTTAGCTTATACTAGCGCATTCGGGCTAATCGTTCCGCCCGCTCCTACCATCACCCGCGTAGTCACTGGATATAGCGACTCCACCACGGGCGTTTTTGTGAACGAGGTGCAACGGCTTTACATCCCGCCAGCGTTTGATACCACCTATCAGATCTATCGCGGGACAGCTCGCACCGCCTTGCTCAGCAAGGACGATGGGTCGACTGAGATCGAAGCCGCGCTGATGCAAGGCTGCGTCACGGTCGGGGCAGGGGAGATCTTCCTAGTTACCAACCCACAAAACTACACCGCCGACATTGAGTTCGCAGGCGCTATGAGTGGAGCGACCCACAGCTTGCTAACGGTGGCTGTGCCTATATCGCCACAGGGCGACGTCACATTCGATCTGGATCTAAATACCCAGGGGATGCTGGCCGCTTTGCGTGGCGATTTTGAGGTCACGCATCCGCTGACTTGCGAAATCGGAATTAACTACGGATCAGTAGCTACGCCCAACGTGCAGTACGTCACCGTGTTCCAGCAGAACATGACCGTGCAGGCCGACGGTGCTTGGACAGGATTGGCAGCCGCACAGCGGATCAACTGGCTCAATCCGCCGCAGCCGGTCAACTATATCCCTTTTACGACAGACCAGGTCATCACCGGCATTCAGAGCTTTACCGCAGTTGTGACAGGCGCAGGCCCGTGGACGATCGCACACAATCTAGGCACGGAAGCGATCCACGTCACTGTTAGAGAAAATGTTTCTGGTGGGGCTATACTACAGCAAACATCTCCATACGTAGGTGTGGGAGATATTTCTGTCAGCAGTTCGACGAGTCAGTCAATCATTGTCACAAGACTTATAGGAACAGTACCAACAGCCGGCTGGGCCGTAATGATCTCCTCCGCAGGGCCGACAAGCGTGTTCCAGGCGCACACCCATACGATTGCTCAAGTTGTAGATTTACAAGATACGCTAAACGCAATCGGCACACGGCTAACTACACTAGAGAACGTCCTGCCTAATGGCGTGGGGATCATTAACCAATCCGGCGTGAATACCACTCCGCTAACCATGACCATCCCGGCACGCTCTGAGGTGCTGTTCTCGCAAGATATAGAAGGCGCTTGGGGAGATGGCGGAATCGATCAGTCGAAACTACCCGTCCGTGGCCCTAGCTTACTGCGATCATTCTCCGGCCTAGCAAATAACTCTAACATTACGACAGCACCGACGGCCGCCGGAGCCTACATTTATTCTGGCGGGATTGAGCTGGCACCTATGGGCTACATCCCTGGCGATACCGTGCCACCCAGCGGGATCGTTATTTACGACGAAGGCCGCATTTACCAAGGCCGCCAAGATGGAACAAACAAAACCTACTACCCCGTGCTCTACGAGGTTGAGCTTTTCCGCGTACCAGTTAACGCAAACCAATTTAGAGTCGGCCGGACGCTTGAGGTTAAGTTTGGCCTTATTTTACAAATGCTGGCTAAGACAGACGCCCAGTGGCGTGTAGTTATTGATGCGGCCAATTTAAGCGAGGTGACTAGCCCCGCCACCCAAGGGATGAACATCTCTAGCGCAGACTACAACCAAGACAAACTACTCGATCACCGAGTGATGCTTACTCAAACCCTGGCGCCGCATATTCTCGGCGTGCGTCTGACGCGGTCTTTGAGTGGTGAAGATATAGTCATTACCGCAGACAAAAACCTTTATGGAACTTACGAGAGCACCATCGGTACTCCCGCTGGAGCGAGCTTTATTTTACGTGCCCGGCTGATGAACTTTGATATTGCGAATACTGCAGACGACGCACGCGGATGGGTGGGCTACTCCCTAAAAGGCGTCGAGAATGACACGATTGGCGGTGAAGTGAAGGTGACAATCTCATGAGCTTATATTTTGGAACACTAGCCGGCACCGCTGGTTCTTCTGGCTCTACAGACGCTACTGGCTCAGCCGCTAGGTTTTATAGGCCGACCGGCGTTGCCGTTGATGCAGCAGGGGCTGTCTTTGTGGCGGATCTCAGCAACCACACCATCCGCAAAGTAACTAGCGCAGGCGTAGTAACGACCCTAGCTGGCACAGCAGGTTCTTCTGGCAGCACAAATGCCACCGGCTCCGCCGCTAGGTTTAGTAATCCCGTCGGCGTATCAGTCGATACTGCCGGCAACGTTTTCGTGGCGGATCGCAATAACCACACCATCCGAAAGGTAACTAGTGCAGGAGTGGTGACGACACTAGCAGGCACTGCTGGCTCTGCTGGCTCAACCGACGCTACTGGCTCTGCCGCTAGGTTTTATAGTCCCTACGGCGTAACAGTCGATAGTGCCGGCAACGTTTTTGTGGCGGATAGTAACAACCACACTATCCGCAAAGTAACCAGTGCAGGAGTGGTAACTACACTAGCAGGAACAGCTGGCTCTGCTGGCTCAACCGACGCTACTGGCTCTGCCGCTAGGTTTTATACTCCTGTCGGCGTTTCCGTAGATACCGCAGGAAATGTTTTTGTGGCGGATTACTCCAACCACACTATCCGCAAAGTAACTAGTGCAGGAGTGGTGACGACACTAGCAGGAACAGCTGGCAGTACTGGCAGTACAGACGCTACTGGCTCAGCCGCTAGGTTTTATTTTCCCGCAGGCGTATCTGTCGATACTGCCGGTAACGTTTTTGTGGCGGATCTCAATAACCACACCATCCGAAAGGTAACTAGCGCTGGCGTAGTTACTACCGAGGCTGGTCTAGCTCCTAGTTCAGGCTCTAACAACGGCCTAGGCTCTGCCGCTAGGTTTTCAAATCCCTTCGGCGTATCAGTCGATACTGCCGGCAACGTTTTTGTGGCAGATTACAACAACCACACCATCCGCAATGCCGTTTCATCCGCTCCTGCCACGGTCACTCTCTCTGGCCTGTCAAAAACCTATACTGGCTCTGCCCAGGCTCCTGCCACCACCGTCTCACCGTCCGGCCTTGCTATTGAGCTGACCTACGCTGGCACGGCCGCCAGTCTTTCGGCCCCCGTCACCGCTGGCTCTTATGTAGTCACCGCCAGTGTCGTGGATAATTTCTACTACGGCACGACCAGCGGCGTAGTCACGATTAGCAAGGCTGCCCAAACCATTACCTTTGCCTCTATCCCCAGCAAGTTTGTCGGCTCGGGCGCTTTTGTCGTAGCACCCACATCGACCGCAAATCTCACCGTCGCCCTTTCCTCTAGCAACACCGCCGTCGCTACTGTCTCTGGCTTTTCTATTTCTCCTATCGGAGCTGGCACTACCACAATCTCAGCCACTCAAGCAGGCGACACTAACTACCTAGCGGCCGCTACCGTTACCCAACTTCTCACCGCCACTACTGCCCCCATCGCGCAGACCATCGCCTTTGCTGCTCTTTCGCCTCGCCGGGTTGCGTCTTTGAAGGACGTCTACTCGGCCGCCTCCGTTATCGCTTCCAGCACCAGCCTATCTTTTACCGACGCTACTAGCGTGGCCCAGGCTAACGCTCGGTCTAACGGATCCTTTGCCCTAGTGGCCACAGCATCTTCCGGTCTGCCCGTTACCTTCACCTCCACCGTTACTGCCGTTGCCTCTATCGTGGGTAATATCTGCACCCCCGTCACTCCAGGCGTGACCAACATCGTGGCAGCCCAAGCTGGATCTACCGCTTACTCCGCTGCCTCTACCGTCACGCAATCACTCGTCATCGTGGAAAAGCAGTTCGCCTGGCTAGATCTGCGCTGGGAGCTGACCGATCTTCAGATCGATGCCCGTACCCGTGCCGTCTCAAGCGCAAAAGGGAATGGGGCCGTGCTCACCATTCGCCAGGGAGACGCTCACGACCTAGCCGTTTTCTTCACCGATCCAGCCGGGGCCGCCATCCTTATGGCGCCAACTGCGCTAAAACTTTGTATTCGCGAAAAAACAAATCGGCGTCCTGTTGTTTTGGAGACCACCGCCTTTACCCCAGCAGACTTTGGCGGCTTTGATCCGTACTATCAAATCACCTTCACGGCCAACAACGATTCGCTCCAACGCTTTGTCGCGTTTAATGGCGTAGCCGATAACTCTGACGCTATCCCAGCCATAGGCGAAGTCGAATGGATCTACGGGGGCAAGGTCTACAGCTCCAAACCATTCACCGTGAATATCGTTCCAGAAATTGAGCGGGAAATATCGGACGTATAATGGCCGCCTCCTACGACATCACGATCGAGCAGGGGACGGATTGGACGCGCGATCTATTCCTGACCACCGCCACCCAGGGGGCCATAGATCTGACTAGCCGCACGTTCTCCGCCCAGATCCGCCAGATGCCAGGGGGTACCGTAGTCACGCAGATTGCGACTAGCGTAGTATCAGCGGCAGGCGGGCAAGTGCGCCTCACCGTCACCTCGGCCGCCAGCCTGCTCGTGCCTACCAGCGGGGCGAAGTATGACCTAATTCAAGTAACTAGCGCAGGAATTGCCACCCGGTTGCTGGAAGGCGTGGTGACACTATCCCCAAGGATTACAATACCATGAGCGATATTTATCTACAGATCACCGAAACGCCCACCGTCGTTACATTAAGCGCACCCGTCGTGTCTGGGACGCTTTCTTCTACCGTCACCGTGGCAAACACCGTCACCGTGGCGCTGGACAGCAACAGCCTGAGTGCGTTGGAAAACGTGACCGTGACTGTCGGAGCCGCAATTACCGGCACCGTCACCATCAGCAATTTTCCAGCATCACAAGCGGTTACATTTTCTGCGGTTACTATTTCAAATTTTCCAGCCACTCAAGCCGTTTCCTTGGCATCCGTTCCCACTCATGGCGTAACGCTGGCCAGCACGACAGTGACCGTCAGCTCCCTCCCCGTTATCTCTGGCACGGTGACGGCGAATCTAGCTAGTGTTGTAACAACTGATTTATATTCGGTTTCAAGTGCAGTTAAAGTAACAGGGGCGGATGGACAAGGAGTTTTGCTTGGCGGGTTAAACATTTCTAATAATCCTGAAAATGTTTATGAGGGAGGGGCAATTCCCGTTCGTGGGCAAGTCGGAATGGATGTCCCCATCTCTGGCACGGTCACAGTCGGGAACAGCGTCACCATCTCTTCTCTTCCTGTAATTAGCGGAACTGTAACAGTTGGAGCATTTTCTAGCGTTAGTGTTGGGTCGGGTGCTTTGCTTGCTGGCGGCTTAAGATTTGGAAATGTGGTGGGATTAGCTTTAGATGGTGGAACTGGATATTTACAAGTAAAGGTCGAGTCAGCTCCCTCAATCTCTGGAACAGTTACCCTCGGAGCAGGCACGGCACAGATTGGCTCTGTCACCGCATCCATCAGCGGTACAGTGCCCATCAGCATCTCCTCCGTCACGGTTGGGAATAGCGTCACCATCGGCTCTCTCCCTGCGATTAGTGGGACGGTCACCGCAAACCTATCAATCTCATCTACCGCCATCACCTCTGGCAGTTTTACATCACTCACATCAGCCACACTCGTCCCTTCCAATACCGCTCGCAAGATGGCAACCGTCTATAATCTTGGAGCAGGGCAGTTATTTGTGAACGCAGGAGCAACGGCAACAACGCTAGGCGGCGGGTTTATGGTGGCTTTATCCAGCGGTGATTTTTACGAGTGCGACTACACCACCACTACGCTTTCCGCAATCTTTGCCACCGCTGGAACTGCAAGTTGGGTTAGCCACTAGAAAGAGTAGAAATGCCCTTATATTCGGCGGTCGCCCCGTTGCCAGTTAATCGAATTAAAAATAGATTATTCGACCCAGCCGCAAGGGATTATATTCTGCGAGTTGAGGCCGCAGATGGGCAGAGACTTGAATCACAAGTGCGTGGAGCTATTAACGCATTTGTACTGGGATGCAAAGCTGACGGAATTTGGACTTCACTTGTAGCCACTTGCATTATGGCTGGGGCAAGAACTGTTGCTGGGGCAATTACTCCTCTAGTTGGAAATGCACCCACAAACAATAATTTCGTAATTGGTGATTACAGCAGGACGCTTGGATTACTTGGCAACGACTCAAACAAATATCTTGCTACTGGCTATAATAATAACGACACAACCAATTTTCCTCAAAATGACTCGCATATTTCTTGTTATGTTTCAGCAAGTCAGACAGATGCAAGTGGTGTATTGGTTGGAAATAGTACTGCATTAGGGAATTTTTTATTAATTGCACACTCAACAACAACTAATACTATATTTAGAAACAGAACAACCACAAATAATAGAACCGTTGCTCTAGCTCCGCTTGGATTCCAAGCAATATCAAGGGATGGCGCAACTAGTTTAATTTCAAGACAAACATCATCTGGCGGGACAATTTCTGATTTAAGCCAAACAACGGCATCTGGCACGCCATCTAATCAATTATATGGCGTGTTTGCTTCTGGTATTGGTGGTAGTCCAACATCAGCTAGACTTTCTTTCTACTCAATCGGCAAAAACCTTTCTATTCCAAACTTAGACACCAGAGTAACAACCCTAATGTCCACTCTTGCGAGGGTTATAGTATAATGCCCCTCCTCCTCATCGCCCTCTTGCTCTCCTCCTGCTCACCACGGCCAGTAGAGAACACAGGACTGCCGAATTACGAGTACGGAGAAATGCAAGCCGCCGAGGACGCAGGCCGAACTCCTAGCAAATGAGCAAAGACGAACAAGCCTGTAAAGCTCTGCAGTATCTATTAGACGAGGGCTTCATATCGTTAGGCTACATCGACGGCAAACCAGCGGTCTATCTGACCACGAGCTTACTAGAAGCAAGAAAGGCCATCACAAAGCTAGTATCTAACGACTCAGCAGATTGGTGGAAGTGAGTGCAGACCAAGTAGCGGAGCTGAGCGAACGACTGGCTCTAGCTCGAGAAGCGATAGCAAGAATAGAAACCCGCCAGACAGTAATTCTGGATTTACTAGAACGCTCTCAAGCCAGCCTAGGCGAGTACCACGGCCGTCTGACTAACATGGAGCGCGACGCCCACACGATAAAGACTAAGCTGTGGCTAGTGGCGCTGGTATCCGGGGCAGTGTTCAGCACGATCTGGGAACTGCTCAAGCGCCGGCTCAGCTTTTGACACCTCGTCTGCTGGCATGGACATACTCAATAACATACTCAATAACTGGCAGTCGTATCTCGGCGCCCTCTCGGCCGTGCTTGTCGCCGCCATCGCAGTCGCTTCTCTCATTCCTGGCGACCAGCCGGAGAAAAGCCTGCAAGCCGTAGTTGATTTTCTCAGTAAATTCTCGAGAAAGTAGTCGCCCATGATCGCCGGAATCTTAACGGCGCTGGGCGGGATAACTGGGATCGTATTGTGGTTCTTAAAACGCAAATCGCCCCTGCAACGAAACTGGGAAGCCATAGAGCTAGAGCGACGCAGGCGGCAGAGAGACATAGATGCGTGGTGGACTAAACGCCCTCCTACTGATTAGCGCTTTGGCGCTGTGCAGCTGTGCCACGACGCAAACGCAAGACGGCCCGCCGCCTAGCCCAGACAGCATCAGCTACTTCATCTACCAGTGGGACAAGGCTGAACGCACCAACCCCCCGTGCCCACAGTCCTATCGAGACTTATTTGCGGAATCGCTCAAAGCGCTTTCTGATAGCCTGGCAGAAACTCAACGCGAGCGAGCGAGGCAGTGACTACGCTGACTGAGGCTGGCTCCCGCACTATGCGGGCGATCGGCACACTAGACGTCAGTTTCCAAAAACAGGTGAGGGGCTGGGTCAACGAAATGGTCACCAGCCGAATCGAGCCGCTGATCTACTGCGGCCGGCGCACAATGGAGGAGCAGTCGGCGCTCTATCAAAAAGGCAGGACAAGCAAAGGCAAGATCGTGACCAAGGCCAGACCAGGGGAAAGTTATCATAACTACGGCCTCGCGTTTGATTGGGTGCCGCTAAAAAGAACGGCTAAAAATGCGGATCTATGGGTTGCGGATTGGGATGATGAAACCGCTTTTCGCCTAGGCGAGCACGTGGGGCTGAGCTTTGGGCTAGTCGGCATCAGCTGGGAGACAGGCCACTTGCAGACAAGTTTGTTTAAGAGCTGGCGTGACATTCCACGCAACCCTGTGGAACAAGTAAGGGTCAAGGACATACCGCAAAAATCGAAGGCCACTAGCTTAGTCAGCAGCCGGCCGTGGAGTAGCCGATGAGCCCCGAACACGAAAAGCACTTGGCCGGTATCTTGTCGGATCTGGTAAAGGACGTGGATGCCAAGTACCGCAAGGGGCAAGAGGAGCACGGTGGTGCGTTATGGCGCAGGCCCGTGTGGAAGGATGCTTGGGAGGAATGCCTAGACCTATGCACGTATCTACACACTTTACGCATGCAGCTTTCGGTAATTGCCGATCTGGCTTTGCTGGGGGCGAGTGACGAGAGCGTGGCCGCGTCGTCTAGCAGGGAGAGCTGCCGTCAGATTCTCGCTGTGCTCGAAGGATTCCCTAGCGCAGTCGACAAAAAGTGAAGGTAATCCGCAAATGGAAAAAGTGGCTGGCGGTCAGCTGCTCCCACGGGCACCTAGCGAATGCGGCTGCCTGCAAAAGTGCGCTCGAAATGAAGCGTCGGTGGCAGCCGGATACCATTCTGCACTTAGGTGATTTTCTGGATCTATCTGGGCTGATGGGTAGTGCCCGCAAAGATCCAGACAGCCCAGAGCGATCTACCAGCATACGGGAAGACTTTGACGCAGGGCTAAATTTCCTACGAGAGCTGGCCCCACAGATCGTATTTGAGGGCAACCATGAGCACCGCCTGACTGCTCTACAATACTCACCATCGGCGATTGTGGCGCACTGCTGCACCTCTGCGCTGTCCGAGATCCATAACGCCTGTAAGGATCTGCGGGCGCAGTACGTGCCCTACGACATAGAGAAAGGCTGGCGGGAGCTTGGAGGAACGGCATTTGGGCACGGCTTTATGTTTTCGGAGGCAGCCGTGCGTGACCATGTAGAAATGCTCCGCAGGCCTGTGGTTATGGGCCACCTACACCGCGTCGATCGCGTGGCCGGCCGGAGCATCGGTGCGCCGGTGGGCTGGTCGATCGGTTGCTTAGCCGATATCGCCAGCATGCACTACGCCCGGCGCCAGCGGTCGGTTACCCGGTGGCAGCATGGAGTAGCCTGGGGCGAGTACGCAGAGAGCGGGGAAGGGTGTACGGTGAACGTACTGTCGCCCATAGGAGGCGTGTGGCGATACCCGGTGTAGATTGGGCAGCGGCCCTAGACGCCTACGTGGCCGGGGATCGGGAGGAGGTAGTGCCGCCAGGGTGGTTTACAAAAATTGATATCGCAAAGCTGTGGGGCAAAACGCCGGTCTACACAAACAAGGTTTTAACGCGAATGATGAAATCTGGTGGGGCAGAGAGAAAAGTATTCTCGATCAGAATAAAAATATGCGACCGAGGCAGTAAAATAGGGCATTGCCGCAGGGTGCCGCACTATCGGCTAACGCCTAGCAAATCACGCAAAAGCTAGCGTCTATTTTCTTTTGCCAGCTCTTTCACTAGCAGGGTAGTGATATATGCCGAAAGGGATAATCCGCTTTTTCTAGCCATTCGTTCGCCGTTGCGTTTTACTTTTGGGTCAATAGTCAGGTTAGTTTTGACCTTCTTCATAGGGGTCATTGTATGCGTAATAAATACGCATTCAAGTTTAAAAAGAAAAGTTAATGCCAAAAAGAAAAGTATTGCTAATACGCCGTGTATGCGTAGCAAAGGCGTATGCCTCGCCGACCACTCAGCGGTTTAAAGTCTGAAAAGACCAACATTGTTCTTCCAGTTAGAGTGAAAAAGGCGTCACAAAAATTGGCCGCTATTCGTCGGTTATCACTTTCTCAGCTTATTACCCAACTGCTCGCCAGAGCCGCAGGAGAGCAAAGCTAGACATTTATGAGCTCAGTGCGTCTCAACGATACGGCCATGAATCTGCGGAAGCAGGATCGAGCTCTTTCACTTCGCCAATTAGGTGCCGCTTACGGCCTTGGCTATGTGCGGATTAAGCAAATGCGGGAACTGTCAGGCTTTCCGCTGATTGCTGGGAAGATAATGCCCTCTGACTTTGATAAGTGGAGGCTGATGCAGACTGGCCTAAATTCACCGCGTCCCGCAGATCGTCTACGCAGTGCCGCTGGTAAAGCTCATGCACTAGCGTCGAGGAGTGATTCACAAGTCTCATGGCGACAGATTGAGAGCAGCCTGAAAGCCGCAGTCGAGTCACTCGGGTTACCCGGAGCGAATGAAAGCAGTGACGCTTAAGCCCGCAAATGTTGAGCAGGCGACGCCAGCAAAGCGAGGCTCGCGTGCTGGGCACGATGCAAGTGACCTCGCGTCCCTCGGCCTTCATTCTGGCGAGCATCGGTTCGATAGCGGCCGGGATAGGGATGCTAAAAGATTTGCCCGTGCCACCCTTGGGGCAGGGGAACGTAAGGATGCGGTTCTTCAGATCCACGCAATCAAGCGGGATCTGCGTCTCACGAAGTCGGCAGCCAGTAGCCAGGGCAATCTCAAAGCTAACTTTCATCCATTCGGGCACGCCTTCCACGGCCAAAGCCTTCCGGGTAATTTTTATTTCATTGTCCGAAAAGACGGGTTTTACGCGGGCTATCGGGCCCCTTTTAATTCTGTAATCCAAAAGGGCAACGGAGTCCATTTTGCCGAGCAGTCGTCCTTGGCGGTGAATCCATTTAAGAATCTTCAGATCTTGGCAGGCTTGGTTGCGTCCAGCCTTGCCGCCGGACGTGCGGGGAAGGCTTTGGCGCCATCGCAAATAAATCTCACAATCATTTGCAGAAAACGCTTGCAAGGTTGTTTTTTTCTCACTAATAAATCTCGCCAGATGACGCCACGAATTTTTGTAATAAACTTTTGTCAGAGGGCAAACGGGGTGATTTTCAATCAAATCATCAACCCAGTCGTGGCCGCAATCTTTTCGCTTTTCGTTAACGCCAAGTCGGGCTGCGTCAGCCGTTGCCTTTGCGCGATGCAGAGTATTGTCGATTCGGTAGCGGGTGCTTTTGCTACGCCATTTTCCAGTCGGGTCTTTAAAACGTATAAAGAACCAAGGGCTGCCGCGTTTCTGGTAAGAATACGCCATGGTGATAACGGTAACATTTACTTAGTTTGACGCAATAATATACTATGACCTCCCAAAGCATAATAGATCAAATCGAATCAGGTAATTGTACCGTGGGTTCAAATCCCACCCCGTCCGAGGCTTATCACTACAACGACTTACGCCGAGATGGTTACACGGCTGTAGCAACTGAATCCAAGCTAAAGCATTACCAGCAAAATTCCTTTTTAATTCGCGGCGGGTATCCGGCGGAGCCCGCTTACCACCCTAACCCCTCCGTCGCCCGCATGTGGAGCGCCCAACGATGATTTCTTGGGAGCTAATGCGGGATCTGTCGCAACTGTCGGGCTTTATCGTTGGCTGGGCGCTGTTTGTCGGAGCTGGCATCGGCGGCCTTGTGGTTTGCTTGCTCACTCTCTGCTGGGTGATCGACGTAGTCAGAAAACATTTTAAGGACTGGTTATGATTTACGCCTCTGGATCGGGTGCCCCCGCACCCAACCAAGGCGGCGTGGCCGGGGCGTTCTATCCGCCTGCGGCTACTGTACGCGACCTAGAAAAAGAGGGCGTGTTGCCAGCTACCGCCAGCCAAAGCTACGGGTCAGCTCAGCTCTCCCAGACCACTGCGCTCATTGATCTGCAGACAAAGCATCGCGATCTACGCAATCGCCTAGAACGCATTGAGGATATCCTAAAAGGACTAATCGAAAAGCAGGGGGCAAACCTGTGAGCGCCTTAGCCGGAAAGTTTGTCCTGCTTTGGAAAGTAGCCGGCGGGCCGGAGCTAGTGGCCGAGCACACGTTCCACCCTACCCGCAAATGGCGCTTTGACTTTGCCTGCAAAACCGCCCGCTGCGCAATCGAGCTGGATGGCGGGGCGTTCCTGCCGTTCGGAGGCCGTCACGGCCGTGGGATGGGAATGGTAAAGGACTGTGAAAAATATCGAGCAGCTGCCGACCTGGGCTGGCGCATCTGGCGCTTTACGACCAAGTGCATCACGCAGGAAGCCGTTGCGATGACCGCTAAATCGTTCCGCCTGTCGATGAAGGAGCGGGCAAAATGATTATCAATCACACGCCCGAGGAAGAAGCCGAAATGGAAAAGGGCGCGTTAAAGGTGCACTACGAATTAGACGAGAGGGAGTCAGCACGCATTGAGGAGGACGAGAGCAGTGAGTGAGTTTCGCCTGATCGAAAACATTGAAGTGATGGCCTGCCGCAACTCAGCCGAGCGAGTGGTGAAAGCGCTTAACCGTGGCGAGGTGGAGCAAGCCAAAGATTTGGCACGGAAGCATGAGATCGCCTGGCACATCACGGATCGTGAATTTCAAACCCTAAACCAACCGCACCGAACTAACGATTTTTGCGATGACGAATAGTCAAAGCAAAACCAAGAAACCAAAACAAAGAAAGGTAATCCTAGTATGCCAATAGTAGCTAGTCGGGGTGGCTCATACACCCCAATGCCCGAAGGATCGCACGACGCAGTGTTCTGCGACGTTGAGGATCTGGGCGAAGTAGAAACGCAGTATGGAAAGAAACACCAGATCCGCTTGGTGTGGCAAAGCGCTGACAAGATGGAGGACGGCCGCCCGTTTACCATCGGCCGGCGTTATGGCTTGAGCCTGCACGAAAAGTCAGCGCTCTTTAAGGATTTGAAATCCTACGCCAAAAAGGCGCCACCGCAGAATTTGGATCTGGAAACGCTCATCGGTAAGCCGTGCACGATACTTGTGGTGCACGTGGAGCGTGACGGATCTACCTATGCGAACGTGCAGGCGGTACTGCCAGCCGGCGCAAAGAAGGTGACCGTAGATAAGGCGTTTGTGCGGAAAATAAACCGCAACGGCGCAACAACCGCAACCGAGTTAGATCACGACGGAAACCCCGTCCCGTTCTAGCCATTTGGCTGGGGTGGGCAATCCCCACCCTAGCCAGAAAGATTTTATGGAAATCCTAACAATCGTAATTCAAATAATGCTGCCGCTGGTAGCCGTTGCGCTGGGGCTGCAACTCATGCACGCAATCGGCAGGTGGAACTGATGGCCCCGATCATCGTCACCGCTAAAACGGAATCGGCGCACTACTACTTGGCGTCGGGTGAGTCATGCCACGGAGATCTGCGATCTGCCCGCAAGGTGGGGGCGTTTCCGTCTGTGACCACCATCCTCGGAGCCGCTGGCCCTAGTAAACAGGGGCTAATGAATTGGAAAGAGGAGCAGGCGATTTTATCTGCCTTGTCGCTACCAAGGAACGCAGGAGAGGCAGATGGCGACTTTGCTAAGCGGGTGGTTTTGGACAGCAGAAAGGAAGTGGAGGCCGCTGCACTTCGCGGAACTCACGTTCACTCTTTGGCTGAAATCATAATTAACGGGGAGGAGCCGGGCGAGCTGGTGAAAGGCTACGAGGAACACTATGCGGGCTTAAAAGAATGGCGTGAGTGTTGCGTGACTAAAGTGCATGAAAGCGAGTCTGTCCTAGTTAACGAGGCCGAAGGCTACGCAGGGCGAGTGGATCTAATCGCCGACATCCACGGCGTAATTGAGGTGGTAGATTTTAAGACTCGCAAATTTAAGAACGGGAAAGCGGCAGGCTACGAAACCGATCTGCTTCAGCTCAGTGCCTATGCGTACGCTTTCACGGACGAGGGAATGGCTTGCCGCAACATTCTGATCGATCCAGTCACCGGCCAGTTGCAGGAAATCCGCTACACCGCCGAGCAAGTTGCCCAGGCGTTTGATGCGTTTACCTCCATCTGCAAGGTTTGGCGCTGGCTTAAAAAGTACGACCCGCGTGAGGTGCAGAATGATTGAGGTGCTGCCAGAGGAAACCACCCAAGACCAGTTGCTTAACCGCGTGCGATCGCTTGCCCGGCAGTTAGCTGAGGCCAAGGCAGCGCTGGCGGCTAGCGAGGCACGCGAGAACGATCTGATGGATCGCATTAGGAGCGGGCTATGAGGATGCTGCTTTCGTTCATCGCCCTATTGGGATTTACAACCACAAAGCTAGGCAACGCACTGATCGATTTGCGCCCGATCGCTAAGAAGATCGACGTAAAGAAAATCAAGGTTCGGATTACTGGCTACTGGCCCGGCGAGGACGAGTGGAGCAGCCGCTACCAATCGAGCACCGGCACACGCCTGCGGGCTGGCCGTCACTGCGCCGTCGATCCGGACATCATTCCGCTGTGGAGCAAGATCCGCGTGATGGGCGGAAAGCGGGAGTGGGTGGCCGTGGATACTGGCACGGCAGTAAAGAGCAAGAAGGCGAGCGGTGGAAAGTTGCCCGTGGTGGACGTGTTTGCTGCTAGTGAAAAGCAGTTTAACGCAATGCGGTTGCCAAGGGTGGCAACGGTGGAGGTGATGAAGTGAGCACAAAAGCCGCCACGTTCGCCTCTAAACGCAATCGGGCCGCTGGTCTTGGCGATACACGGCCGACGTTCCGCCGCTTGGGCGTGATCGTTGGGAAGTTGCGCCGGGATCTGTGCCTGCCCAGCTCTGCCCGGTTGGGCGTAGAGCTTGAATGCAGCTACAAAACGATTCAGCGGGACATCGACTTGCTCAGAGATTTCTTTGGCTACCCGCTAGAATACGACGCCCGCAAGTACCACTACAAGCTGGCGGGGCCGCTGCCGAAGGCGGTGCTGTGAGCCTGCAGGAACTATTAACCATGTTCTCCGGCCGCGTCATCGGTACTTACACGCCGAAGCAGTACGCCAACTGTGTGCGAGAGGCCCGCGCCAATCGCATGCGCTGGGGAATGGGGCAGTGGTGAGTCAATTAGCTCAGTCATGTCTTTTTGGATCTCATGGACAGCATTATGTTAATTTGGGTCTGTCACGAAGGGTAACACAAGAAGATGTTGGCAGATCTGTCGGAGTAGGCCCGACTACCGTTGACCGATGCTTAAAGGGTATTGGCGATCCTAAAACCATAGAAGCAGTTAAAGAAGCCGCAGAAAGGCTGGGCTATCAAAGGATCAATAAATGGGCATCAATAAAAAAAGAGTTTATTAAAGGATATAACCTATCCGGCAGTCCAATTCTTGATGAAGAGGCAATATGTATTCTGAGGTCAAGAGGAAACCATGCTCGGTCAATTTCACAAATAACAGGAATAGCTACTGTTCGCTTAAAAAAGATATTCCAAAAAAATCGTCTTTGCACAGAAAACTTGCAAGCCATTAAAGAAAACGGGCTTTCAAAAAGACAACAGATTGAAGTTAAAATGCTTAATAAAGAAAGGGCAGAATTAAATGAGGCAAGACAATATCAGGAAAAGAGGTCTGAGCTTAGAGACTTAATTTGTAAAATTATAAAGAACTACAAAAAAGGTGTTCCCATAGAAAAAATAGCGCGGGAACTAAAAATAAATAAAACCCTAGCTTTTAGATGTGCTTACAGAACCAAGTCATATTTTCTAATAAAAAAAAGAAGGGTTATTAAAAAGAGAACCGGGTCGGCTACAACAAGCACGTATTCAAGTTTCTATACCAGAGAATCTGACATGACCAACGCTGTACATGAAGAACTAAAACGTAGGTATCCTAATTGTTACATAGAAAAAGAATATCCAATCACAGAAACATTCTTTGGAAACCGCGTCAGGCACATTCGTGCTGATTTTGTTATTAAACAACCAACAGCCAAACCTGTGGCTATTGAGGTAAAATACTCGACATCTACTAATTCAATTAAAGTGCTTCTTGGCCAAATCCTTATTAACAAAACCTGCGGTTACGATGTTGAATGCGTTTTTCCAAAAGATGCCTTTCTTTCTGATTTTTGCGAAAAGATGTTGCAAGATAACAATGTTGGTTATTGGACTGTATGAGCGTAAAACGCATCACCTGGCAAATTGAAATCCTTGAGCGGGCGAAGAAAAGCCTGATCGACGGCCGGCTGGTCATAGCACGCAGTCGGCTGGATATGGCGCTGCATATAGCTAAGGAGCTGCTGAAGCGGGCGCAGACGTACCAGAAGCGAGACGCGGAGAAGAAAAAATGAGGGCGTTGGCGTGGCTTTTGTACTGGTTAGGAGACCTAGTTAGCAGGACTTTGTGCCGCTGGGGCTTAGCCGGATCGCTCTATCAAAAGCTCATGCTCTGGTCGGTCGAGTGCGACAAAGATTTTAACGTCTGGAAGGAAGTCAAACCCCGCAAAAGGAGAAAAAGCAAATGAAAGACCTTGGCAAAATTACTTTTGGCAAATCACGGCCTGCGCCCAAGCAGATTCTGGTCGACGTAACCTATGACGGCAAAACGGCAAAGGCTTTGCACGCATTTGGGCTGAAGCAGTTAAAGAAAGACCCCGATGCGGTGATCGAGTACGTCATCGTCAAGGCGCTGGAAGGGTTTGCCAAAAAATGATTGCACTGCCCCCAGCTACCGAGGCCGTTTACCACAACGGTGCGCCGGAAGGTGAGCGCAACACGCAACTGTTCCGCATGGCGTTGCAATTTCGTGACCAGGGCTTGTCGCAGTTTGATGCGGAGTCAGAGGCCGAGATATGGGGCTTTAAGAATGGCCTAACCCAGAACGAATGCGTGGCAGCCGTGAAATCCGCTTACAGCAAGCCAGCCAGGGAGGCATGGCGGCCGAAAGCCAAGTACGGCTATCAGAACGGAGCGATCGTGCGGGAGGATCTGCCAGTGCCGCCAATGCCGATCAGCGTGGAGAGCGGGCCGGTCGACAAGTTTCTAACCACCTGTTTCGACGTGGGCGATAGTATCAATATCTGCCGATCAATTAAGGACGGCGAGCGCGAGCGGCCAGACGGTGCCGGCGAAACTCGCACCCGTGAGGAATGGCTAGAGTTGTTTAAGGGCGACGGGTTGGCAACGTGGCAAGGCGATGCAGTGGGCGTCTACGTGTCGATTAACGCGAACAACGGTAAGAACCGCAAAGCCGAGTCGATTACCAAGTTTCGCCACTGCTTAATCGAGTTTGATGAAAGCACCCTACAAGAGCAGTGGGCAATTATAAAGCGCAGCGGGTTGCCTACGTCGTCGATCATTAAGAGCGGTGCCCGTAGCCTGCATGCGTGGGTGGACGTCAGGGCGGCCAATGCCAAGGAGTTTGCCGAGCGTGTGGATTTTATTTACAAGCACTTGGAGCACTCAAAGCCTGATTCTGCCAACAAGGACGCCGGCCGGTTGTCTCGGTTGCCAGGGGCCATGCGTACCGCTACTGGCCAGCAGCAAGAGTTGGTCGAGTGTGGCGCACCGACGCTGACCTACATTGAGTGGCAGGAGCGCACTATGTATGGGGATTTGCCTGAGCCGTACAAATGGGAGGATCTGGTAAACTTTAAAGAGGATTGCGACCCGACGCAGCTGTTGGGCAAGCGCTGGATCTGCCGTGGTGGATCTGCGCTGTGGGTGGGTAGTAGCGGGCTGGGTAAGAGCGTGCTGTGCTTACAGGCCGCGATCACCTGGGCATGCGGTCGTGATCTCTTTGGAATATCGCCACACGGTAAGCCGCTGAAGTCGCTCATCGTGCAGGCCGAGAACGATGAAGGCGACGTGGCAGAGGCGCTACAGGGTATTCTCAAGGCGTTAGACTTAACGCCAGAGGAGTTGCAGATGGTTAAAGAAAACATAGTCATCGTGCGTGACTGTACCTCTACGGGCGAACGGTTTGTCGATCGGATGCGTAGATTGGCTGAAAGGCATAAGCCGCATTTAGCCTGGGTAGATCCTTTGCTGGCGTTCATCGGTGGCGATCTATCCAGCCAAGAGACGGCCGGCGGGTTCCTTCGCAATTTGCTTAACCCGTTGGCACTAGCCGGTGGGTTTGCGTGGATGCTGATGCACCACACGCCTAAGCCTACGCGGGACGGCAGTGGGTACCAGGGCCACGATAAAGCCTACAGCGGATTTGGATCGTCTGAGCTGACAAACTGGGCGCGGAGCGTATTAACCCTAGCTCCTTGCGGTCAGGATGAGGAAGGCACGTACACCTACAAGCTAGAGGTGACCAAGCGCGGGAAGCGGTCTGGGTTGCGTCCTAACCGCACTGCGAGCGATTTCATAGCGTCTAACGTCCAGCCGTGTGTTCACCTAAAGCATTCGCAAGTAGGGCTGGCGTGGATCGAGTCAAGCGCGCCTGAAAAGACGGTAGGTCGTAAAGCCAGTGCGATTGATTGGGGCAAGCTACCCGAAGGGGCTAAATACAGCCAAGTGGTAGCCTATGTGCAGAAGGTGACTGGGCTACAGGAACGTCAGGCTAAGTCCCGCATTAAGCAGGCTAAGGACGACGGATTTATTGAGGAATCTAGCGACGGTTTATTCAGCAAAAAGGTGACAAATGAACCCTTTTAAAGTCAGTGCAGTAACCCTTATTGCACTAGTGCAGTATTGGGTAGCATGTTGGTGCAGTAATAAAGGCTCCTTAGAGCCTATTATTGCACTAATGCAGACGGTCAAAACATTACTGCACCAAGCGCTAGAAAACGGAGTAGTAATCTAATATGATAGATCAAGAAGTAATTGAACGACTGCCATGCGGTACTACCCATGTCAGCAAGCGGATCGACGGCATTGTGGATCTAATCTGGGAAGCGTGCTCTGAGTTACGGATTACTGTCACCACTTCGTCCGTAGCCCTAACGGCACAAGTTTTTAATTATCTTATAACAAAAGCGCCAGAGCATCCAGCCGTACAAAACATGACCGACACGTTAGAGCAAAGCGTGCTTTCAGTGGTGCTAAACAGGTCGACTGTATCTATGACGCAGCTAGCAAAGCAACACAAGATAACTAAGCAGGCGTTCAGCAAGAGAGTCATGGGAGTTACCGATCGGCTGGGCTTACCAGTGCGATCACAGAAAAGCCAAAAGGCCCGTGAGGCATACGACTTGCGAGCAAGGAAGCATCACGACAAGCGGCGTCGTGAAACGCCTAAATTTAACAGTGCCGCACTAATGAAAGGTATGAAATGCAAACATTAAAACAAGTAGTCAAAGAGTTAGCAAACAAGCGTCAGCACACCTTAGAAGCGGTAGGCGAAGTCATAGGACTAGCAGCTAAGGCAGGCGTGATTATCGCAGAGGCCAGAGCATCCGGCCAAGACATAGCCAAGCTATTAGACACAGCTGGCCTTACTGACGAACAAGGCAAGCGACTAGAAAGAGTCGCTGCACACCAACACAAGCTAAGCACAGGCGAGCCTAGTGTAGTTAGACAGGTCATGCTCTGGGCAGAGATGCTGCCAGATCCCATAACGACTAGCGTACCAAGTGAGCGCAAGCCGTTTATGTGGCCGCTGATCAAGGTTAGCCAATGGTTCGCCAACAGAAGCAAACACCAAGCCTGGTCAAAAGAAACTAAGCAAGAGTTCATGCGATACGCTGAGCCAATCGCTATAAAGTACAGAGAGATCAAGGAGGCCGCTCTTGACTAGGCAGACACAAAATCCCTTGACTGGGACTGACGCCAAAAATCTGTCTAAGTCGTTAGTAAGGTTAGAAGACTCAGCCAGAGCAAACATCGCGGTGGAAACGACTGCCGTAATTTACTTGAGTATAGCCTCTAACAATTAGTGTATCATGGGCAGAGATCCTAACCACCGGGTGCGAGCGGCTATGAAGGCGACGGGCAAGTCGCGTGCTCAGACGTACCGCGACCTGGCGGCCGCCAAGCCTGCGACGACCGCTCCGCTGATAAGGGCAAAAGGTGGGGGGCTAGACGTGGAGATCCAGAGACTTGAGGATCTGGCGGCGAGCCTAGGTGAGTCGGCAAAGGACGACACACGGGCCGACCGCTCTGAGCTGATTAGTAACTACACAAAGCTGGTCGAGGCGTTGCGCAGAATGAAGGGCGACAGGCCGGACATTGATCAAGCGGAAGGGACAATGGTGCCGGTGGATGAGGCCGACAAGGTATTGGCGGCAAGGGATAACGCACTCATCCCGCTACTCAAAGGAATGGCCAAGCGGCTTGCCCCCATCTGCGCTAACAAGCCAGCGGCAGAGGTTGAGGCAGACGTGGAGAACGAGGTGGGCCAAATTATGCGGCAGGTAGAGGCCGCACTGTGACAAAGGCGCAGACCGAGCTGCGACGCCGAGCACGACAGCGCTGGCACTACGAAAAGCCGCCAGGGGTAATTCAGTGGGCAGAGCGCAACATCCAACTCGATAGCCGGCTGACTGCTCGCCCTGGCCTTTACAGCACCACGTGGACGCCTTACGTGCGGGGCGTGCTGGAAGCATTGGCCGATCCGGGCGTTCACACCGTCACGCTTTGCTGGGGATCGCAAACTGGCAAGACGCTTACGCTGGCAGTATGGTTAGCCTACCGAATTGCGAACGACCCAGCGCCAGCGCTGCTGGTTATGCCTAACGCAGACTTAGCCCGCTCTTATAGCGAGACGCGACTAACTCCCATATTTGAAAAGTGCAGGCCAGTAAAGCAACTATTCCCGCAGGACATGGACGACCTAAAGATCCTCGAGATGCAGTTTGCGACCATGACGCTTTCTTTGGTGGGATCAAACAGCCCGGCCAATCTTTCCTCGCGCCCGATTTGCTTAGCCGTTTTGGATGAGCTGGATTCCTTTGCTGCGCCATCTGAAAAGGATGCAGCCGCTTACTCGCTAGCCTTAGAGCGCACTAAGGCGTTTCCGCAACGTAAGCACGTGCTGACGAGCACGCCGACTCTGAACACCGGCGACATCTGGATAAACTATCAGGCGGGCAGCCAAGAAACTTACCACGTGCCGTGCCATTCCTGCGGTGACTTTCAGGCGATGGAGTTTGGCCAGATCCGCTGGGACGAAACGGCAAGAGCCGAGGACGGCAAGTGGGACATGAAACGAGTATCTGAAACAGCTGCCTACTACTGCCCGAAGTGCGACGCCAAGTGGACGGAAAGTCACCGACGCAAGGCAATCGAGCAGGGCAAGTGGGTAGCCGCAAACAACAGCGCGGAAACGGGACGGCGCTCTTTCCGATTGCCCAGCTGGTACAGCCCCACGATTACCTTTGCGGATTGCGCAAAAAAGTTTCTTACAGAAAAGCATTATCTGCACGGGTTGCAGGGATGGGTCAACGGATGGAGTGCGATGCCGTGGGAAGATCAATTTGATGACGACGATTTAACAAACATACCGCCGGGGGCGTTTGGCAAGAAGCAGCTCTGGGAAACCGATCACATTAAACTAGCCGCAATCGATAGGCAGATCGACGAATTCTGGTTTGTCGTCAGAGCGTTTGCCAGGGATGGATCGAGCCGTTTGATTGAGGAAGGCAGACGCCGAACGATTGAGGATATCGCCCAATCCTTGCAAGAGCTTAACGTAAAAAATATCCATACCTGCATTGACTCTGGCTACGAAACGCAAGACACCTACAGGATTGCAGCACGTTACGGCTGGGTAGCCATTAAGGGAGAGGAGCGGCAGTTTTTCTATATTGAAGGCGTGGGCGGTCGAATGAAAAGCGTGCACAGCTCCGACCAACCGACCGACGCAGGATGCCGCCTGCTCCTGTTAAGCTCTCCGTCGTGTCAGGATTTGCTGGCGTGGTTACGCCGAGGGCAGGGGCCGATGTGGGAAGTAGCGCACGACGTTAGCCCGGAATACCGGGAGCACATGGCCAGCCATAGGAAAGCCCATCGCATTAACCGGAAAACGGGCAAAGATCTTTATGAGTGGATTAGAATCAAAGGCAGGCAGGATCACTTATACGACTGCGAAACCTACCTAGCTGGGCTGGCGGTATGGGGTAAAGTAATTCAAGCCGAGGCAGCTATGGCCCCAGAGGCAAAGGCGTGATTGACACGATTAGAACGGAGTCGTGGATCGTGCTCTCCTTTTTTCCCTCTGGATTCAGGCGTCTAAAAACGCTCAGGCTCTTGTCCTTGCCTTGGAAGCAATCGCAGCTGGTCAAGCCACCGTCTTTCAAAATGGCGGACGCACAATGATTTCGGCAAGCGTGGCTGGCAAATCTTTTAACTACCAAGTCACCTCTGGCATCACGCCGGTGGAGGTGGCGAAAGCGGCGCTAGACGGCTGGCGATTAGTCAGCGGCAAGACCGACGCAGAGGTGACGGCAATCTTTACAGGCGATCAGACCCTAGTGACTTATCCGCGTTTTGTAGAAAAACCATTTTCGGTCGGATACTAATATGGGCCTAGGTTCAAAAATTATCACGACTTGGAGCCGCATGATCCGAGCGGTCGGCCCCGACACTCGTAAGCGTCGGTTTGTCGAAGCACAGCTGGGCGATACACGGCTGGACGTTAGCGCCGCATCACGGCAGGCCATCTCATCGCTAGCCCGCTGGCTTTGCTATAACGATCCGACCATTCGCGGCGCAATCGACACTATCACCCGCAACACGATTGGCTCCGGCATTAAAGCGCAATCCCGTACCAGTGACGAAGCATGGAACACAGACGCCGAGGCGTGGTTTGATATGTGGAGCGGCAGCTGCGACGTAAGAGGAATTTTGGATTGGAACACCATGCAGCAGGTGGCCACCCGCACCATGTTACGGGATAACGAAATCTTTGCGCTGCTAACTGATAACGGTGACGGCTATCCGCTGATTCAGTTGGTTGAAGGGCACCGCTGCGAAACGCCAACTTACCTAGGCACAGAGACAAACATTTTCGACGGAGTGCGACTGAACAAAAACGGCAGGCCGCTTAGCTACTACATTCGCACGGGGAACGACGGCGAGAAATTTACTGAGGTGCAGGCAAATGATTTGATCTTGCTGGCAGAACGCGATCGGGCTGATGAGGTGCGATCAATTAGCAAGCTGGCATCCTGCATTAACACTTGCCTAGATAGATCGGAAATTCTTGAGACAGAAATGCTTGCGCTAAAAAGAGCCGGGCAGATTGGCCTAGCTTTAGAATCAACCACCAACAGCGGCCCCGGCTTTTTTAACCCGACCGAAACAGACGATTACAACCTAACCACAGACAAAATCTTTGGCGGCGGTGCGTTGCTAAATGTTCCGATGGGTAAAGTATTGCGAGAAATTAAAAACGATCGGCCTAGCCAAAATCTGCAGACCCACATGGATCAGTACCTAAAGGCCATCGCTCAAACCCTCGGCCTGCCGTATGCGATGATGTGGGATCCATCGACACTGAGCGGGCCTAATACCCGCCTTATTCTGGGCCAAGCACAGCGCCGGTTTGATGAGGTGGCACAGACAGTGGTAACGCAATTTATTTCGAGGATCAGAAAGTGGGCGCTAGCCAAAGCGATTAAACGTGGTGAGCTAACCCCACCCAGGGGAATGACGATGTGGTGGGCGGCCGAGTATCACACGCCAGCGAAGGCCACCATAGACGCCGGTCGGGATTCTGCAGCTGATCGGGAGGATCTGAAGATGGGCCTGACCTCCATGGCATCCATATACGCCTCGCGCGGAGAGGACTATCAAACAGCTATTAACCAAAGAATCGCCGAATCAATTTACATAAAAAAGCAGTGCGCGGCCGCTGGGATTGATACGACCGCAGTGCAGATTTTTAGTAACCAACCAGCGCCAACCGTAGCCGTCACTCCGCCCAGCATCCCGCCGGCTCAAGACGCCACCGTCACTCCAGCACTAGAGGCAGGGGAGGCGACCGTGCACTTGACTATGGCCGAGCCGGAGATTGCTCCTGCACCCACCCCTACCACCGATACTTTTACTATGCGCGACGATGCTGACTTTACTCTGACCAAAGCCGAGCAGGACATGGTCGTCTCTGCTTTAGGTATTGGCAAGTACCGGCCGAAGGCAAAATCCAAAAAGAAAAAATAGTTGCTACCCTGCCTAGTAGGAGCAGGCTAAGCGCATGGAAGGCGTAGGAGGTTTGATATACACTATTCTTGCTGTAGCAGCTTTCTTTTTAATAGTTTTGCTCCTTCTTTTGCCCGTATTTGTTTTCCAGATTGCAAATTCCTCAACTCGTAGCGAGGAGTTACTGAAAAAGGCGATTGCAGAACTTGAAAAGATTAACGCTCACTTAACTCCTCCGCCTCCTCCGCAGGACTAATTTGACACGCCATGCCCGCGCATGGCTTCAACAAAACTATTTAAGGGAATTTCCGTCATCACCGCTGGCCCCGCTTTAGGCCACGGGATGACTATCGACGCAGACACCCTAGAGCAAGTTGTCCGAGCCGGTAATGAGCTGGGGCAAATTAAGGTACTTTCCGATCACAGCTCTAGCGTTTCTAACATTATCGGATACCTAGAAAACTTCACCTTAGACGGCGGCCGCGTTCGTGCGGATCTGACCCTGCTGGAAAGCCATGATGGCTTTGCCTATTTTAGCGAGCTACTAAGCACCCTGCCGGGACAGATTGGCTTTTCGATCAGCTTTTCTGGCGTTCCGCGTGTGGCTGAGGATGGCACAATGCTGGCCGACGTTAACACTCTTTACTCAGTCGACCTAGTGACCACTCCTGCGGCCAATCCGACAGGCGTTTACTCCGCACGAGTTGACACACTCAAAACGCTTAATATGGATACAACCGTAAAGGAATCAGCGCCGGTTATCGAAACCGCGCCCGCAGCACCGGCGGCCCCGGCGTTTAATGCCGAGCTGGCCATCGCCGCTCTCTCCGCCCGCATCGACGAACTCGTCGGCAAATTTGCCGCCAAGTTTGAAGCCGTGGTCGAGGAAGCTCCCGTAGCCGCTGAACCCGCCGTAACCGAAGCCGCCCCAGAAGTCGTGGCCGAAGTTGCTGCCGAACTTTCCGAGAACCCCAAGATCGTTGCGTTAAACAACGAGCTTGCTCGTCTCAAAATCGATTTAGAAGCCAGCAAGGGAACAAAACCCCTTGAAATTGTGGCACCCACCCTTTCCCGCGCTGAGTTGCTGAAGCAATTCAACGAGGAAAAAAATCCCGGTCGTGCGGCCGTGATTTATAAAAAACTAAACACGCTCGCACGATAATCAAGAAAGAAGGATAGATATATGGCAAATAGTCTCGCCTCAGTCAGCAACGGAAAGTTAGTTTCTCAACGCGCACTTAGCTTGCTCGTCGAGCAATTCCCTTTCCTCACGTCCGCTTACTCGGACTTCAGTGACGCCTCCGCCCGTAAAGGCGACATCATCACCACTCATCTAGTAACTGCGGCGACTGCCGTAGGCTACAGCACCACAGCCGGCTACGTCGCGGGTGACCGCACGCAGACGGATTGCATCGTGACCTTGAACAACCTTGTTCATAGCACCGTGGCAATCAATGACGACGAAGCAGCCAGCTCCTCGATCAACTTGATCGAGCGCTTTGCCGCCTCGGCCGCACACGCCTTGGGCAAACAGATGGTCGACACCTTGCTCGGCACGATCAGCGCCGCGTCCTACACCTCCACGATGACCGTGGCGGCAGACGTTCTCAGCTACCGCTCCATCGTTTCGATGGGTGTGACGCTGGATAGCAACAAAGTGCCTAGCGCCAGCCGCTACGCGATTGTTAGCCCGAACAACAAAGCCAGCTTGCTCAACGACTCCTCGATCGTGGCGAATGCCCAGATCCAAGGTGACGCAATCCGCACCGGCTCAGTTGGAATCGTGAACGGCATCGAAGTGTTTAGTTATCCTTCGCTCCCTTCCGCGATCAGCAAAGGCTTCGCGGCCCAACAGGAAGCGCTTCTCGTGGCGGCCCGTCTGCCCGAAGTGCCCAGCGATTACCCTGGCAGCGTAGAAAACGTCACGGAACCCGTGTCTGGCCTGAGCTTGCAAATGCGCGAGTTCTACAACCCGACCCTCGGAACCCGTAACCGTTCCTACATCTTGCTCTACGGCTGCGGCCGTGGATCGACAGCCTCACTGGTTCGCTTGGTCTAAGTTAGAGAATCATCTGGGTTGCCCGGTGCATCGGGGGGTGCACCGGGCTTTCCCAACCTAAAAAATATGAATACCCCCCTTGTCTCCCTAGCTATTATCGTCGGCCCCAACGAAGGGGAGCTAGTTGCCCGTTTAATTAAGTGCACCGCCGGCCTATGGGACGAAGTCGTCTGCGTGTCGGCTTGCGGTAAAAATGATGCGCAGGGTGTGCGTATTTGCGCACAGGAGGCCGCTGGCGAGGCTTTGGTCTGGGGAGAGTATCTGAACGCACCCGAAAACGCCGACTGGCCCCACATCGATCATTTTGCTGCCGCTCGTAATAAAGCCTTTAGCCTGGCGACGGGCAAATATGTTGTCTGGTTTGATTCTGACGACTTGCTTGACCCAGGGCAGGCGAAGCTACATCGGGACGCAGTTGAACAGCGGGAGGCGCAGGAAAAGGGCTGGGAGATCCTTGTAACCCGGTACGACGTGCAGAACAGCGGAATGCGGGACAATCGCAGAGAAAGAATTTTCCGGCGCCAACCTGACGGCAGCTTGCCCGCCATCTGGGAACGAGCGGTACACGAAAGGGTAAAGCCGGTGCCCAACATGGCGGTGGGATTGGCGGATCACCTCGTAGTCATTCACGCCCCGAACACCTGCAAGAAAAATAGCAGCGAACGAAACAAGCGCATCCTTGGCACTCTTTTACAGCATACAGGTATGAATCTGTACTACTTAGCCCAAGAGGGATATCTGCGCGGGGCATATCAAGAATCAATCGGCCCCACTCTTTTAGGGCTAGAGCATCCAGACCTAGGCGAAACCGAACGCTACCAGCTCTACTGCATGGCTGGCGTGATGTGCGCCGATCATGTAAAAAAACGGAAATACTTGGGCAGGGGAATTACACTTTGCCCGACACGCCGAGAGGCTTACGGCCATCTGGCTAGCGTGCTTATCGATGAGGGTAATTTTAGCGAAGCCGTCAGACTTTTAAACTTAGTGGAAATGTTGCCTAGGCCGCAGGGCGTGATCTGGAATCTAGACGCCAAGTGGTACGGACACCTGCCCAAAATGCTTATCGAACAGTGCTTGCGAGCCGTCGGCCAAACCGCAGACGCCGATCGCTGCGTGCGTGAATCTTTCCGTCAAAACTGGGGGCAGATTACCATGGTCTTTAACGGGCCATTTATGGATTGCTTTAGATTGCATAAATTCTTTGTCGATACCTCGGACAATCCAGCAGCCATACAGGCTTTATTTATAACCGACCCTGGCACCGACGTAGCAGGCAAAAGGATTCACATCGTAAAAGATGCGGAGGAGGCCACCGCAAAAGCGCTGGGTGGCATTGTGCTCTTTGTGAAATGTGCGGCAGACACAATCTGCCCGCCGCTGCGCTGGGACGTGGATCTGCTATCTGCCGGGACTGTTCCAGCCGCCGCCGTTTTACTGCCTAGCCCAGTCGATAGGGTGGGCAAAGTAGTGGTGGGACTCACCACCACTCCCACCCGAATCCATAAGATACTGCCGACAATTCAAAGTCTGCTGCGCCAAAACCGCCCGGCAGATCGGATTATTTTGTCGGTGCCCGATAAGCTGGCACGGACTGGGGAACGCTTTGGCGATATACCTAAAGAGCTACAAGCGCTGGCCGATTCTGGTAAATTAGAAATTCACAGGACACAAGATTACGGCCCGGCCACCAAGTTTGTCGGGCTGATGGAATCGGAGGCCGATCCCGAAGCGCAGCTGGTCTGGCTAGACGACGACATTCTTTACGGCCCCACACTTTTGCAGGTGCTCGCCGACGAGCTAAAAAACAAAACAAAGACGGCGTTAGGCATCTGCGGATTTTTTATGACGGGCAAGACTGGCTATGCCATCGCCCCCGACCATCTCGGCGCGGCCGAGATTCTTGAGGGATTTGCAGGGGTGACTTGCCGACGCCAGGACATGCCCAAGGCAGAGCTATGGCCGGCGATGACCGCCAAGCAGTTTGTCGCGCTTAGCCCTAAAGAGCGTGCCAGTTTTATGGCGGACGATTTTGTTATAAGTCACGCCTTGCGGGCCAACAACATCGCAACTCTAGTCTGCAACACGCCAGATCTAAACCGTACTAACGGCCTGCGCATTAGGCCGGAGGGGCTAGGAGAAGATGCCCTGCAAAATAATAAAGGCACCGGCGGTAACCTAGCGGCCTATGCGCTTTTAAAGGGGTGAACAAAACTCTGACCGTGTCGGGCTATAATCGGCCTGACTACTTTACGCAAACCCTGCGAGCGCTTTCAGCCTGCGACGGCGTGGGCGAGTACGACATCGTCTGCGTGTTAGATCGTTCGGATAAAACCGACGAGCTTGTAGAAATTGCCAAGCAGATGGGCCTGACCACGCTTAGTCCAGTCGAGCACATGGGCTGCGGGGCAACAATCCGCTACTGCATGGAAACAGGATTTCGCAACAGCGATTTTCATGTGCACCTAGAGGATGATACCGTGCCTAGCTCAGACTGCCTGCGCTGGTTTGAGTGGGCGGCAAACTGGGCGTCACCGATGACTCTGACGATCAGCGCCTACAATCAGCACGGCGGAGAAGCAGAGCCAGAGATGGCAAGTTTTAGAAAGTGGTTTACCCCGTGGGGCTGGGCCACTTGGCGCAGCCATTGGGAAAAGTATTTGGCGCCTAGCTGGGATAACTTTTTTTGGGACGGAGGCGTTCAGCGCATTCGATCCGAGCTTGCCATGGGGGAGCTATATCCGCGAGTCAGTCGCATACAAAACATAGGAGCAACGCGGGGCGCTTTTTGTCCGAGCGCAGAGTTTCACCAAGAAAATCATCACGCCACCCGAGTGGCCACAGCACAAGAAAAGAGAACACGATGGATAGTAATATAGAGCGCGGCAGGGTATGCGACGAAAACCCGTCGATCCACTGGGCGCACATGCCCGTGGACAGTCAAAGCAGAGTCCTAGATCTGGGCTGTGCTTTTTGGGACGAGCCACTACGGGCGGATCGTCTTGGCACGCCATACTTTTACCTAGGACAGAAGCCTGCATTTTACCTCGGCATCGATCAAAACAACGCGGACATCGCGCTGCTAACTCATGAGCTAGGCGCTCATTTTTTTGAAGCGTCAATAGATAGCCCAGCCCAGATCTGTGACTGGATCACAGCTCACTCGATTACTCATATTAAAAGCGATATAGAGGGGGCCGAGGAGCACTTGGCCGCCATTGAAAATGCGTTGCCCAGCCTTGAAGCGGTGGCAATCGAGACACACGGTGACGCAACTCATCGCAAGATATGCGACTGGATAGATAGACAAGCCATGACCATCTACCGCATTGACCAGCAGGGAGACTGCCCAGACGTGTTTATCGTCTACGCCAAAAAACTTTCGGCTGAACCAACTTTGACAACTTGCTCTCAACCGTGACCGAACTCCAAACCCTTATGACTACTGGCGTGGTCGACATGATTTCAGCCAATCCAACTACCGCCACTGTTAGTGGCCTGCCCGTCCGGGGTGTCTACACACCTAACGAACAAACGGCAGAGCTGGGCATGGGCGGGTTTGTAAATCCACAGAATGCGGAGTTCGTTTGCCTGACGGCCGCCGTCAGCTTGCCCGCACTAATGACGATCGTGACAGTAGGCGGATCACCTAAAAGGCTTACCGGCGTACAATCTGACCAGGGGGTGACGACCTTAATCCTCGCAGATCCAGAGGATGTGCGATGAGTTTGAGGCTTGCAGCAGAGGACGGCCTAGCCGCCTACCTATCCACAGCCAGTAAGCCCGCTGGGCTATACGTTCAGGCCGGGCACAGGATTGCGGAGTTACAGATTCCGGCCTGCATCGTCCACGCAGAGTCCAGCGTGCCGGTTGTGGAAGGATCTCTGGCTACCACCCGCAAAGTTACTTTTACTTGTTCTATTATGACGCCTCTGGAAGTGGCCAGCACGGTGACGGCTCATCGGACTAACTTTGACTGGCTTAACACAAAGCTGGCGGCCGTGACCACAATCGCAGGCGCCACTCTTATGGGCGGCTACTTGGGCGAGGAAAGCACTGGTAGCAACAACAAGGTGATGGAAGATTCGGTAAAATTTACCGCCTTCGTCACGCCTAGTTGACACGTAAGGAAAAAACAATATGGCGATGACATACGGAGTGACGGCTGGAATTTCCCAGAACATCAGCAACACGGACGAGTACGTCTACATCACGGGAACAGACGGCACAGTGGTTAAACATTTTAAAAAGTACAAGAGAGTGGAAACTGTTACCGAAACGCTGCCTGATTCCTTTGCCCACCCTAGCGTCTCTGGCCCTACAGCTTTCCGTCAAGAGTTGCGCTTATCTAATACGGATTTTGCCAGACTTACCAACACCGCCGTCACATTCAGCACGATCGCCTAAGGAAATAATTATATGCCATACAAAGGATTTACAGGGGTAACGAGCATTACTGGGATTGAGGAATACATTTCGTTGAGCATTACGGGCGAGCTGACGGAGATCGTTATCGATCCAGGCACATCCAACACCGCTCCTACCGTCACTACCTACTACAATCCTCGCTACAACGTGTCGATCGAGGGCATTAGCTCTGGCGCTTCCGTTCCTGCGACCTTTACTATTGGCAGCAATAGCTACGTAAAAACGGGCGAATCCTACACCAAGACCGTAGGGGATGTGGTCAAAGTTAGCGTTACTGGCGTCTACAATCCCAACAGCACGCTTGCTTCGTAATCGGTAAGACGGCGATGAATCGCCACTTTGCCGAATCATTCCTAAATCGCCAGGATCACCGCGTCCTAGGCTTGCCACTCCTGCCGCTTTCCTTGTGGCACATGTTTAATCTGGAGGTCGCTCAATCGCCCTACTTCATCGGAGGCTCGTTCCCATCGGCCAGAGATCTGCGCCTAGCCGTGAACATTTGCCGGACGCCGTTCCCACTGTTGCCCGATCTCTCTGATCGTAGGCTGTGGCTGGATTGGATGAAAAGCTGGCGGTGCGACTTTTTGATCGAGACGACAAAGTTTCGCGCCTACTTGGACGACTTTAATGCGTTGCCACAGTTATGGCAGCCAGAGAAAAAGAGGGGCGGCGGCCGCGAGGCCACGGGCCTGCCGTGGTCGCTGGCCATTGTTACCGGCGTATGCGGGGCAACCGGATGGGACGAAGCAAAAGTCTGGAACATGCCGATCGGTCAGGCGTACTGGTACCATGTAGCATTCGCCATGCAAAACGGCAGCAACGTCGATCTACTGAGTGAGGGCGAATTGCTGGCGATTGAGGCCGTTCGTGCCAGAAGGGCGGCGAAGTGATTGAGAAAATCACAGTAGATGATCGCGAGCTTCAGCGGGCCTTACTGCGTTTTTATAAAACAAAGAAGCCGGCTCAAGTATTGCGGGCACAGGCAAGGCTTATGGCCGTGAACCTTGCGTTTCAAACCCAGCCATTCGGAGGATCGAAAGCAATTGGAGGCCAGCAAGAAAGTGCCAAGTCACAAGGTGAAGGCACCGTGGCAAGCGATATTAGAAAAGTGATACGCACGCCATCGGATGTGTATCAAGAGATTGAAAAGCAAGCCATCGGAGCGGGCCGTGCTTTCTACGCCATGATTAAGGCAGGCGACTTTGATTTGGCAAAAAACCTTTTAATCCGCCTTCGCGTCGCAGGACTAATCCAAGCACAAGTCGGCAACATGAGCGGCAACTTTCACAAGCAAGCTCTCAAACCAATTCCGAAAAGACCTCGAATGGCAAAGAGGCAAGAGCCGTTATTGATCACGGATGAAAAGGCAAAGCTAAAAGCCTACGTGAAGGAAGTGCAAAAAAAGGTAGGCATAGCAAAAGGTGGCTGGGCTGCTTGCGCTATGCAGTTAGGTGGCACGCGGGGCAGGATGGAAACGAACGTGCTAGGGATGCAACAGCAGGCGGTGCCTGCTTGGGTAAAACGCCATGCCGGGAAACGTGCGGCCGGCACGGTGATCGATCAAGCTGACGACTTTATGACGGGAAGAATCAATATGATCAATCATGTGCCTTGGGTAAGTAATTGTTTAAGCGATCAGCAGGCCCAGCAGGCTATTGACATACAAGCAGAAAAGATGCGGCGGGCGTTGGATTACGCTTATCAGGCTGATCTGAAAGCCGTCGGATTCTAAAACTACCATGGCAAAATTAGCGATCGATGTGGTGCTGAACAAAGCCGCAGCCATGACTGGCCTGCGCGGCCTTGAAAAAGATTTCGTTTCCTTTGGTAAATCGGTTCTAGGCGCGGTAGGGATTGGCGGCGGGTTGGCTGGGCTAGTAGCCGGGATCGATGGCATTCTCGCAAAAGCTGGGCAACTGCAAGACGTATCCGATGCGTTTAACGTAAGCGCGGAAAGCATCCAGCGACTCGCTGCCGTAGGCGTGACGGCAAATCTTTCGATCGAGGAGATCGGCAGCAAGCTCGGCAAGATTGGAAAAGCAGCGCAAGAGGCGGCAGGCGGAAACAAAGAGCTTGCTAAAACATTTGAAAAGATAGGCGTCACAGGGCAACAGCTCGTCAGCCTTTCTCCCGAGAAGTTATTTAACAAGTTAAGGGAAGCTGTCAGTAGCGGAAAATTGGCAAATGATGAGTTGAAAGTAACGAATGAACTGCTCGCAAAAGACTTTCAGAGGTTTTTGCCAATACTAAGAATGACTACTGAGGAGTTCACTAAACTTGGAGGAGCCAGCATTGTCATGTCAGACGCCATGGTTTCCAGTCTAGATGCGGCTAATGTTGTTGTTCGGCAATTTCAAAACCAAGTTTCGCAAGCAACTGCCCTTGCTGCAGGATCCTTTCTCGATCTAGTGGCGGTGTTTAAGGAAAACCCTCTGATGTTATTTTCTGAGGATATGGATAAAGACTTGGAAAAAGCTCTAAAAAGGAGAGAGGAACAAATAAAGCAGTCAATCGAGAATGAACGAAAAATTAGAGCCGGCCAACAAAAGGAGGTCGTAGATCAAGCCGAGCTGGATCGGCAAGGTGTTAATGAAGCCAAGCTGGATGAAAAAATAAGGGAGGCTGAAGGCAACGCAAGGAAGAAGGTGCTAGACATGCTGGCAGACAGCGAGGAGGACAGGCGCAAGCAAGACCTAGCCGACTTTAAACAGGCTGAAAAAGAAAAGCGGGATTTACTGCAAAAGCGGGCAGAGCTTATTCCATCGCTTCAAGAACTGGAGGCAAGGAGAGCAGGCCCAGAGGCCGAGATGAGGTTACTTGAGGATAGGGCAAGAGAAGCGGCAGATAGGGCACGCAGCTCTGGAACGATTGAGGACGTAACTGCCGCACAACAGCAGGCGCTTGAGCTGCAATCTGCAAAGGAAAGTCTTTTTAGTCAAAGGGGATTCGGCGATCAATCCGCACAACTGGCTAGGGCACAGACGGAATCTATTGTTGGCCAGCTACAGTCTGCGTCTGAGTTGCAGCAACAGCTACGTGACATTCCTTCCAGCACGGAGGCACAACGAACCCAACCCGTGAGACTAGAAAACCCACCCAACCTGCAAGGCGTACTGGATAAGCTGGATCTACTCATCAAAAACGCCGGGGTATTTAGCTAATGGCTAGGGGCAGTAGCTACGGTGGGGGCAGCGGCGGATCCGTCCAAAACACGGGTGTCGAGATGCTGGGTGGTGGCGGCAGCTTTCAAGCCACCGGGAAAACCACGATCAATAAAAAGTATTTTGTCACTGATTTTGCACAGCTCGAAACAGCTCCAAGAGTTGAAGGTTATCAAGCCACAAACATTAGCTATACCAAGATAAACGAAACAGCCTACGAGCAGTCCGTCACCTACGAGGCGATGACGGAAGCCTCCTCAAGCGCGGATGGTGGCGTGGTGTGGCTACAGTCTGGCGTTAAGGGCACGTTTGAAATGTTCTGCTCCTATGAGAGCAAGCCGATCGAGCTACATCCCCGCATCGATAAACTTTCTGTAGATTTTGGCGGGTACTTTACGCCAGATGGATTTGCAAAATGGCCGCCTACTTACACTCCGACATCAGGCGGAGGATTAGGATCTGGCAATACTGTTCCTAATCCTATGTTTGGAGTTACCCGCTACAAAGAGGTCACGCTAACCTTGCGTCACACCTACTTTACGAAAAGTGTAAATCCTAACATTTGGGATACCGCAGGTCGGGTCGTAGATAAATTGCCAGCGGGCATCCCCATCCCAAGGGGCGAAAAGGATAAGGACGGAAAAGAAATCCCCCGGCGATGGATGATGCAGGCTCCAGCCGTCAGCAGGCAGGGCGAGGCATGGCAAGTGGTGCAGGAATACGTGCTGCTGGATTCAAAGGGTGTCGCTGACGGCTTATACGAAAAGGGCACTGTACCAGGGGCCACATGATCCCCAACGAGCTGAAGGCGGAATCGGGCGACAAGATCCTGCCTAAGTTCA